>Ga0105047_10000443_pt1 | contig 70164 bp, 62 predicted proteins | sample MAT04_FD_78384 | JGI IMG/M metagenome (GOLD analysis project Ga0105047, IMG submission 78384) | Freshwater microbial communities from Lake Fryxell liftoff mats and glacier meltwater in Antarctica - MAT-04 (megahit assembly) | ecosystem: Environmental > Aquatic > Freshwater > Ice > Liftoff... | reverse complement strand
GTCGATCCGACACAGGCGAATCGGCCAGATGGTGGAGAATCTTGAGGAACCGTCCCGCGATCAGGGCGTTGTCGGCGGCTCGGACGGAGCCGGATCGACGGTCGTCGGCGGAACAGCCGGGGGAGCAGTCGTCGGCGCGACGGTCTCCTGCGGACGGTCGGTCTCGGGAGCTGCGGCCACAGCAGCAGCCGATTGACCGGGGGCAGCGGATGGCGCCGTCACGGGCCGCATCGGCTCGGATGGCAGCGAGCCGGGTGGAGCGGCCTTGGTGCGCCGAGCGGTGGACTTCGTCGGCGGGATCGTGGTCGGCGGGACGGCGGGCGCAGTGGTAGCGGGAGCAGTGATCGCAGGCGCGGCGTCGGGTGGTGGTGGGGCGACGGTGGTGCTCGGCACCTCTGAACTGGTTGTCGATGTCGTCGGGTCGGTGGTGGTCGTGCTCTCGAGGGCAGCGTCGCGAGTGACGGCGTCCCGGCTGACCACTGAGGTCAACACGGCGGTGTCATCGCCACCACGTAGCGATGATCCGACCGCCGCCAAGGCAAGGATCACGAACAGACCCATGGCTGCTTTGCGACCGACGGCTCGGACATCACGCGGTTCGGCGACCGTGATCACCTTGACGACCATCGGTTCCGAATCGGGGTCGGGTCGACGTTCTGGCGGGTACCACTCGCCGTCGGCGGCGCGCCACCAATCGGACGGACGAAGCTGTTCTGTGAACATGCTCAACTCACCGTCAGACTTGCCATGATCTCGGCGGCCCGACCAGCGGTCTCCTCGATCATCTCGTCGATGCGGTCGTCGCCCAATGCCTCGATGAGCTCATCTCGTTTGGCTTCGAGCTCGGGATCGAGGGGGAGTGCAGGCATGTCGTCGAGATCGCCGAACTCGATGTCGGAACGCTCCTCGTCTTCCCCCTCCTCATCGTGATGGTCGGACTTGGTGCGATCGAGCGCGGCTTTCGCCTTCCGTTCCGCGAGATGCGCCGCGGCGAGATCGGCCAGAAGATCACCGGCACGGATGGTCTTGCCGAACGGGCCGATGGCATCGGACGCACTGTGGCTGTGGTGATCGGCGATCGCCGCTCGTAGTGGCTCCGGGAACCGCCAGGCCGCGAGCACTCTGGCGGCGGCAGCGTCATGTCCCATTCCGAAGACCTCCTCCTCGGCGCGACTCAACTCGGCGCCGTCCATCCCGTAGGTGTCGAGGAGATCCTGATGGGTGACAGTGTCGAACCCGTGCAGGAGTGCCAGGCCGAGATCGTGCAGCAGCCCTGCTGCGAAGGCGTCGCCCTTGGGCAGGCCATGACGTGGCGCCACGATCGAACACGCCGCAGCCGCCGCGGCGGCGTGGAACCAGAATCCCGACGGTTTCGGTCGATCACCGTTGGAGAGACCCGTTGCCGTGACCGCAGCCAGCGATCGGGTGGCCGAGAAGCCGATGACCGTGACGGCGAAACCGGTGCTGCTCACCCGCCCGCTCATGCCGTAGAAGGCCGAGTTCGCCAAACGCATGACCTGGGTGGCGAACGCTGGGTCTTTCTCGACCGCAGCCGCGACCTTCGGGGCGTCGGTGTTCGGATCGTCGATGACCGACAGCACCGCAATGGCCGCGGGACGAGCGATGCTGATGGCATCCAACGCCTCGACGAGATCGGAGATGTCGACGGGCGCGGGGGCGGAGGGTCGGAGTAGCCCGCTCATGTGCCGTACGCCTTCATCAGCGCCTCCAACCCAACCGCGGGCTGGGTCGAGTCGGTAATGGCGTCCGCTCCCAATGCCCGAGCCTGAGCCAGGTCGGCATCGGAGCTGACCGGGGCAGAGACAGTGCGACCCAACTCGTGGGCGACGGTGACGATGGCTCGCGCTGCCGCATGGTGGGAGTGGCTCAGCGGATCGAGCAGAGCGGGAGCGAGCCGGAGGCTGCTGATGGCCGGATGACCCAACGCCGTCAGTGACGAGCGTCCGGCCCCGACCTCGTCGAGCGAGATGCCGATCCCGAGTTCCGCCAACTCGGCCACGACACCGACCAAGGAGGTGTCGAGCGGATCCCAGGCGTCCTCCGGAACCCGGAGTTCCAGGTCACGGCTGGCGAGCTGTCGAGCCAGCAGTGTTCGAGCGATCTTGTCGATCAGCCCCGGTGTGAGCAGCTGTCGTGCAGTGATGCCGATCGACACGCGGCAGGAATCGATGACTGATTGGATCTGACCGAGTTCCGACGCTCCGCGGGCGATGAGGAAGGCGATCAGGTCATCGTGAGCGTTCGCCTCTTCGATGACGGCGGCGATCTCGGCGTCATCGGTATCGTCCCAGTCGGCGGGGAGCGTCAAGGTCAGGTCGACGCCGGTGGTCTGCAAGGAGTCCGACGTGGCGCTCACCCGATAGGCGACGCCGAAGAGTTCTTGTTCGAAACCGGCGCGCACGCGGGCGATCAGCTCGATGTTGCGATCCAATTCGGATCGGACCGTGATGTCGAAGATGGCGGCAGAACCCTTGCCGCCGCGCTTGGCGCGATACATGGCCACATCGGCGTCGCGGATCATCTCGTCGGCTGTCGACGCTCTCGACGCCCGGACGACGCCGACCGAACACCCGACCGACACCGACTGCCCTTCGAGCATCACGGCCTGGGTGACCTGCTCGCGGAGCCGGTTGGCGACGCCAAGTGCCTGAGCGTCGTCATCGACACCTCGGGCGAGGACCACGAACTCGTCGCCAGCGAATCGGAACACGTGATCCTGATCGCGGACCGTGTTGCGGAGACGAGTCGACACGACAACGAGCAGTTCGTCGCCGGCTCGATGGCCGAGGGTGTCGTTCACGATCTTGAAGTCGTCCAGATCGAAGAACAGCACGGCGAGATCATCGGTGCCGTCGGCCAGGGCCGAGGTGATCTCGTCCATGAGTTGTGCGCGATTGGGGAGCCGAGTGAGGGGATCGTGTGAGGCCTGCCATGCCAACAGGTCCTCGAAGCGACGACGATCCGTGACATCTTCGATCGTGCCGAGAAACGCGGCAGGGGTGCCGACAGAACGAACGGGCACGGCGCGGAGATTGACCCAACGCTCCTCGCCGTCGGCCGTGATCAGTCGGGCGGGAGTGTCGAAGGGGACACCTTCGAGCGTCGACTGCAGCCCCGACATGATGTGATCGAGGTCGGATGACATGACGAAGTCCATCCAACCCGTGCCCAACAGCTTCTCCGACGGTGCCTTCACCAATTCGGCGAGTCCGTCGTTCACGTAGCCGAAGCGCAACCCCACCTCTGAGGAGAAGATGCCGATCGGGGCCCGCTCCGCCAAGGCACGGAAGCGTTCCTCGCTGGCTCGGAGCAGCTCATCGAGTTGGCCATCCGCCGAGGGAGGTCGAAGTCCGACAACCCATGACGTCGATCCGGCGATGGTGGTGGGAATGGCTGTTGCCTGCCATGAACTCGTCGACCCGTCGCGCCCCACGATCGTGACCGGAAAGGTGTCCGAACGGCGTTCGTTGAGTGGCAGGGCGCCATGAGGGCACACCATGAGATCGCCAATGGCGATCATCGCCAGGTCGTCGACCTCGGCCCGGACGGTCTCGGCAAACGCCCGATTGGCCCACACGACGCCAAGCTGCACACCGATGCGCCCGACGATGAACGTGGGGTCGCCGGCGGATCCCAGTGCCTCCATCAGGGCGGCCGAGACGATCTCCCGCGTGAGTTCCGGAATGGTTTCTGCGGTGGTGGCCTCGTCGTGGAGGTCAGGGGTGGTCGTCGTGTCAGACACGTTGGGCTACCTCGTTGTGCGGGGGATTGTCGTCGGCGCGTTGCGCCTCGAAACGACTGAGTGCGAGTCGGGCTCGCCAGTCGGAATGGCGGGCAACCGACGCAGCGAACTGCGCCCGACGGATCTCGACTCGGCCCTTCGGGCGGTCGGCAGACAGCGAGGTGAACTGCGATTCGATACCGTCACGAAGGATCTCGACGGCGTCGGATCTGAGCTGAGAGACCCGTGATGCGGTGAGTCCGAGCAGATCGGCGAGCTCCTCGAGCGGACGACCTTCGAGGTAGTGACCGACGATGATGACGCGGAGCCGTTCGGGCAGGCTGGCGAGCGCAGAACGCAGGTAGCCGTGAAGCTCACGGTTCTCGAGGATCTCGGCCGTGGACGACACCGTTGGATCGCTGAGGAGCTCACCGATCGAGGATGTTCCGTCGACGTTGCTGCGGTCGAGGGTCCCGATGTTCCCGTGGGCGATGGCACTGCGCGCTTCCCTGAGCCGGGCGACGTCGATACCCATACGCAACGCAATGGCGTCATCGTCGGGGGTGCCGTCGGTGCCGTTCTGCAGTTTGACGCTGGCCTCGTCGGCCCGTCGTCCCACATCGCGAACTGATCGGGGCACCCAATCGGTGGCCCTCATGGCATCGAGCACGGACCCTCGGATCCGGCGGGCGGCGAACGCTGTGAACGGCACACCGGAGCTTGGCTGGTATCGCAACGCCGCCTCGGTCAGACCCAGTCGTCCCGCTGCTGCGAGTTCGGACCGATCGACGTGGGAGGGAAAGTTCCCCGCCACCCGTCGCACGATGTGATCGACGAGCGCCATGTGCTCTTCGATCAGGATCCTTTGGTTCGCATCCACTACCGGTCGACCTCCTCCGCAACCTTTCGGCAGCGAACGAGGGGTCATGAGCGGTCACTCCAAGAAAGCCTGCGACCCCGCCCGGATCCCACATACGGCTCAGCGGAGAAAGTCGAGGAGGCTCGGTTGGATGATCTTCGCCGTGACCTGCAGGGCCGCCTGGTAGGCAGCTTCCTGGCTCTTGAGAGCGATGGCGGCCTCGGCGTAGTCGATGTCCTCCATCTGGGACACGAACGATGTGAGCTCGTTGTCGAGGCCGGTTGCCGCGTTCCTGAGGTCCTCGATCTGATTGAGGCGCGAGCCAAGCTCGACTTGCACGCCCTGCACTCGCGTCGAGGCGGCATCGAGGCTGTTCATGCCGTTCGCCATGGCGGGTGTGCTGTTCGACGAGACACTCGCCGCCAGGCTCGTGAGCATCTGGAAGAGATCGCCGTTGGCGGGGTCGCCCGGGTTGGAAGCGCCGAACACCTCGGGACCCGTCCGGGACACGCGGACCGTCACTCCCGGCGAGACAGGGAGCGCGACTCCACCGGCGTCGCCCAGATACGCCCCGGTGGAGTCATAGGCGGAGGCCCCGGCCGCAGTCCCCGAGAAGATCGGGCGGCCGAGGACCGACGTGTTCGAGGTGCCGAGCAGCGAGTCCCGTAGCGACAGGAGCTGATTGGCGATGGCTTGGCGGGATGGTGCGTCGAGCGCTCCGGAGTTGGCCTGAACGAGAAGCCCCCGGGCCTGGTTGATGCCATCGACGACCGATTGGGTCGACTGATCGGCGGCCTGCAGCCATTCTTTGGCGCGGTTGGCATTCCGGTCGAGCTGAGCGGACCGTCGGAGTGTCGAGCGCGTATCGAGCGATGCCACGGCCTCGGCTGGCCCATCGGAGGCCTTCTGGACCTTCTTGCCCGAGGCAATCTGACGTTGGGTGGCGATCAACGCACGTTGGCTGTCGAACAGATTCGACAACATGAGCGTCGAGGCGCTGAAGCTGGTCACGCGGTTCACGTAGGTTCCCCTTATCGGCCGGCCATGCCGGTACGGGTGATGAGTGTCTCGAGCAACTGATCCACAGCGGTCATGACGCGGGCGGATGCCTCATACGCCCGCTGGGTCGCGACGAGGGACGTCATCTCCTCGTCGATGCTGACCCCTTGCACGGACTGACGATCAGAATCGACCTGTTTGGTGATCTTCGCTTGCACGTCGGCGCGTCGCTGTGCCGATTGGACATCGATGCCCAGCTGGCCGATCAACGTTCGATGCAACGCGTCGGGACCGTTCTGGCTGTCGACGACGGCGGCGATCTGATGGCCCAGCGAGCCATCGAGCGCGCCGCCCGAACCCGCCGCCAGTGCGATTCTCGATGGCTGACCCATGACGGCACTCGAGAGCGAGAGCGAGGACGCAGTGACGCCCGCCGGATCGAAGAAGTTCAGGTTCACGTCGCCAGCGCCCAGCCCATGACCTGTCTGGTGCAACGCATTGACGCTCGTGACCAGCGACGAGGCCACCCCGTTCAGCTGGTTGAGGTACTGCGGCGCCAGCGTGTTGATCCCTTGGAGGTTGCCACCGAGGTGACCGGCGAGCTGCACAACGGGATAGCCATCGGTCGCCCAGCGGAGTTCGGTCTTGGTGAGCCCCAACGCGTTGAGGGGTGGATCGAGGTTCGGCCCGGTCACGACCGAGATCGATTCAGCGCGGTTGCCGCGCACCAGGGTCGACCCGCCCAAGAACACGTCGACGCTGCCGTCGTCGTGGCTGCGGGTCGTGGCACCGCTGCTCGACACGATCCGGTCGATGATGAGGTCGCGCTGATCCTCCAGATCCCCGGCCTCTACCCCGGCGGCTTTGGCTGCCACGATCGAGTTGTTGAGGTCTGCAACCCGAGCCGAGTCGGCATTGACCTGCTCGATGACGATCCGGGTATCGGACACGAGCTGATCACGGAGATCGAGCAGTTGTTGGGCGGTGGTGTGGAAGGTGCCGGCCAGTGAATCGGCCTGTTGGAGCACCGCAGAACGCACCGAGAGATCATCGGGTCGCGCCGCAGCATCGTCCCAGGAACCCCAGAACGCTGACAACTTGGCCGCCAGACCGGTGTCCGACGGTTCGGGCATTGTCTGCTCGATCCGGTTGAGGATGTTGGCGACCTGATCGGTGGTGCCATTCGTCGAGAGTTCTCGTCGCATCCGCAGATCGAGAAAGTCCTCTCGCATCCGCGTGACGCCATTGACGTTGACCCCGTCGCCGGTACTGGTGCTCCGCGCCCAGACACCACCGGCGGCTGCACCCCCAGCAGGTTGGAGATCGATGCGTCGCCGGGTGAAGCCAGCGGTATTGGCGTTGGCGATGTTGTGGCCGATGACCTCCATCGCCCGGCGATGGGCCATCAGGCCGGACAGCGCCGTCTGTAGCGCAGCGAAATCGCTCATCGCTCACGACCCCGCGATGTAGTGGACACGTTCATGCCGTGCGATCCACGAGCGTCGGCGGCAGCGCCAGCGCCGGTCGATCGCCGTGCCGTCCGTAGGCCGTGACGGGCGCTCCGCCGAGATGGCTGAGTGCGTTGCGCGCCTCGCCGATTCCCTTGGCCGCCAGTTGCCGGTTCGAGGTGGCGAGCTCCTCGCTGGCAGCAACCAGGCGGAGCAGAGCGGTCTGATGATCCTGGAGGATGTGTCCCCACGGGTCAGGAGCGACGGCCGCGAGTTCTCGCAGGCTGGCACCGACAGCGAGGCCGAGTTCGACCGAACATTCGGCGACGACACCCAGACGGACATCCTCAGACATACGAATTCGGTCCAGGACGGCTTCAACATCATCGACCGCGAGTGGAAGTCGATCGACCTTCCCGGCGATGGTCAACAGTTGCTGGACCTCCAACCGGAACTCCAGCATCTCGACGAGCGAACGCTGATCCCACAGCAGTCGAGAGAGGTCGGCGAGGCGCGCGGTCGAGGCGGACGATTCATTGGCCGGACGATCTGTCATGGCGTTCCTGTCGGTCGACGGAACGCCGATCTGAGTGATCGTGGTTCTTTTGACCCATTTGTCGACGAAGTCTCATCCGTGGAATGGGTGGGCCGATACATGACACGTCGATCCCCCCATGGGACGACCGGACGCCAGGACGGCGACCGGCACACCTGCATCTCACCCATCACGGAGGATCAACACGATGCGTATCAACCAGAACATCATGGCGTTCAATGCCTACCGAAATCTCTCGGCGACCAACTCATCGATGGCCAAGAGCCTCGAGAAGTTGTCCTCGGGTTTCCGCATCAACCGTGCAGCCGATGATGCTGCTGGGTTGGTCATCAGCCAGGGCCTCCGGGCCCAGATCTCCGGCCTCCGTCAGGCGACCCGGAATGCGCAGGACGGCATCTCCGTCGTGCAGACGGCTGAAGGCGCGCTCAACGAAGTCCAGAGCATGCTGAACCGTATGCGGGACCTGTCGGTCCAGTCGGCCAACACGGGGACGCTCGACATCGACGCCCGGAACGCCGCTCAGGCAGAAATCAGCCAGCTGACCGCCGAGATCGACCGCATCGCCGGCTCGACGACCTTCGGCCAGATGAAGTTGCTCGACGGGAGCTTCGGTGTGTCACCGTCCAAGGTGACCAGCGCCAACCTCACCGCCGCCTCGCTGTCCGCCGGTATCAATGTCACCGGCCTGATCAACCAGTTCGGTATCAACGTTGCTGGATCCGGCGTCGTGCAGGCAAACATTGCCGTCGGCACCTATACCGACGCCAAGGCACTTGCCTCGGCGATGACCACGGCCGTTCGCAATGCCCTGGTCGCCAACGGTGCAACCACCCAGGCCTACGCCGGCTCAGTGTCGGTCAACGCCATCCCCGGCACCGCTGCCGGCGACTACAAGCTGGAGATCAGCGGCTCCGTGGCGGCGACGAAGTCCATCATCATCAGCGCTGGTACGGCCAACAACGTCCTCGCTGCCTTGAGCATCGCCCCTGCCACCGGCACGGTCGCTGCCGGTACCGGCGGTTCGTTCCAGGTCGGAGCGTACGCTGGTGAGACCATCAGCGTCAGTCTCGGCAAGGTCGACTCGACGGGCCTCGGCGTGGCCGTCCTCGACGTGGTGAACAGCGCCTCGTCGGCCATCACAGCGATCGATGCCGCCATCAAGCAGGTCTCGACGACCCGTGGCAGCATCGGTGCGGTCCAGAACCGTTTCGAGTCCACCATCGCCAACCTTCAGGTCTCCACGGAAAACCTGTCGGCATCGGAATCACGAATCCGCGACACCGACATGGCCATGGAAATGACCAACTTCACCCGGAACCAGATCCTCATGCAGGCCGGTACCGCCATGTTGGCCCAGGCCAACCAGATCCCGCAGACGGTCCTCAAGCTCATCAACGGCTGATAGCGACCGATGGGGATGTCGAGCAATCGACCACCCCGAGCACTCTTCGGCCCGGGACGATCTGATCGTCCCGGGCCGTTGCTCGATATCACCCCCCCAGCCTGAGCGAGGAGACCGCCACCATGCCGATCGACGGACTCGCCAGCGGGCTCGACACGAACTCCATCATCACGCAGCTCATGGCGCTCGAGCGTCAGCCCCGCAATCAGCTGGCGGCCAGGCGCGACGCCGCCAAGACAGCGCTCGATGCGTTCAAGGGTGTGCAAGCCAAGCTCGATGTCGTGAACACTGCGGCGCTCGGTCTGCAACGCGCCACCGGCTGGAATCTCCGGTCTGCCGTGAGCTCCGATCCCACCATCGCCTCGGTGTCAGCCTCGACCAGTTCTGCCGTCGGCAGCTTCTCGTTCACCGTCGGTGCCGTCGCCCGGGCCCACGGCGTGGCGACCGGCGCCAACGTGGCGGCCACGACCACCGTCATTGCCTCCAGCGGGACCCTCGGGCTCACGATCGGCGGTACGCCCCACACCGTGGCGGTGGGAGCGGGTTCGTTGTCCGAGGTGGCAGACGCCATCAACGCTGCTGGACTCGGCGTGCGCGCCGCCACGGTCAACACCGGAACCGGCTTCCGGCTCCAGCTGTCAGCTGTCGCCACGGGAGGGTCATCGACATTCACCATCGACAGCGGGCTCGACCCGGTTGCCGGTGCAACGGTGGTCACGACGGCGGGAACCGATGCCTCGATCACACTGGGCACCGGTCCTGGTGCCTACAGCCTGACCTCGGCCAGCAACACCTTCACCGACGTCATTCCTGGCGTGACCGTGGTGGCTCGTCAACCCTCGGCCACGGTCGTCTCCATCGATGTCGCCGCTGACGCATCGGCGCTCGCCGACAAGGTCGGGAAGTTGGTCGACGCCGTCAATGGCGCCCTGAACGACATCAAGGCCAAGACGGCGTACGACCCCAAGACCAAGACGGCTGCCGCCCTCAACGGCGACCCGTCGGTACGTCAACTCGCATCAGCGCTGACGCGGGCGTTGGCCGATGCCGTCGGGCAATCGAGTCTGAACGCCCCCGGCTTGGCGGGAGTCACGCTCGACGCCAAGGGCCTGGCGACCTTCGACAAGCAGAAGTTCCTCGATTCATTCACCCGGGACCCAGCCGGCGTCCAGCGGCTTTTCGTCCAAGGAGCAACGGTCACGGGCACAGTCAAATTTGCCGGCGCCACCGACGTCACACGAACGGGAACTGCCGCAGTGGCCGTCACCGCGCTCGCCACCAAGGGCACGTCCACCGGACTGATCGGCACCTGGCCGCTCGCCGTACCCGGACCCGTCAGCGTACGAATCGGGACCCGCGTCGCGACCTACACCGTGATGGCAACCGACACTGCCGCAACGGCGGCCGCTGGCTTGCAGACCGCCATCAACACCGCTGGGCTCGGCATCGAAGTGACCGAATCGGGCGGGGGACTGGCCGCCACGTCGCGCAATGTCGGTTCCGGCGGCAGCTTCGAGGTGGCATGGGACGGTGTCGTCTTCGCCAGCGCCCTCGGTACCGACGCCGTCGGGACCATCGACGGGGTCGCCGCCGTCGCCACCGGTTCGGTACTGACCGCAGCGACCACCCAACCGACCTTCGGTGGGCTGTCCGTTCAGACCGATGGGATCGCACTGGGTGCCGTGGGCACCATCAGCTACGAGCCGGGGATCGCCCAACGCCTGTCGGTGGCCATCGCCGCCGCAAGCGCGTCGAACAGCGGAGCGCTCGCCATCGCCGCGGCCAATCGACAGACGCGCATGGGCCAGCTCGACACCTCCATTGCGTCCTATGACCGCCGGCTGGTTCAACGCGAAGCAACCCTACGTAAGTCCTATGCCGCGCTCGAGGTGACCCTCGGGAACCTCAAGAACCAGAGTTCGTGGCTGACCGGTCAACTCGCGACGCTCGCCGCCAACAACAGCTCGAGTAACAAGTGACCCCTACCCCTCAGGAAATGATGTCTCTCACCACCCCGCCGAGAAATGATGGCGCTCTCCGAGTTACGCCCGTTGACACGACCGCCGGTCGAATCGCCGGGGCGCGAGCTCGCTATCAGCAGGACGGCAAGGTGATTGCATCGCCGGCCCGGATCCTGGTGCTGCTCTACGCGCGTCTCCTGCGGGACCTCGATGAGGCCGAGCAGGCACTGCTCGCCGGTGACAACGCTCACCGCCCGTTGATGCACGCCCAAGAGATCGTCGACGCGCTCGATCTGGCGCTCGATCGTGACCAGTGGAGCGGCGCCGAAGGTCTCGGAGCGATCTACGACCATCTCACGGGCGAGCTCGTCGGTGCCAACGTGGACCGTGACGTTGACGCGGTCCGCCGCTGTCGACGAATCGTCGAACCTCTCCACGAGGCATGGGACACCGCAGCCGTCTCGTTGGTCCAGTCGCCGTGACGATTGCCCGGCCGCGCGCGGCGACGTCGTGGGACCTGGTCCTCGACGCGCTCGACGCCCGGCTGGAGCGCGCGACGTCGGCGCCCGAATCGAGCGACCCCCGCGACGAATGGACACCACCGTCGGGGCTCGGCCCATTGCCGCTGCGGTTGGCGAGCCGCGCCCAGTCCATCCTGGAGCGCTCCGATCACGCGATGGCTGACCTCGATGCGACCCGACACGAGGTCGGTCGAGAATTGGCGACACTGGCACGACGTTCGACCAAGCGGACACCGATGCCGGCATCGGCGTCAGTCGATCTGTCTGTGTGAATATTCCTCATCTCTGGTGAGGACGAGCCGACAGGTGTAGCGAGCACGGATTGCTCACACCCTCAGCCAAGGATTGGCGAGACCAACTCTTCATTCTGAAGGTGCTGCTTCCGTGATATCCGACCTCACGCTCGACACGCTGCGTGCCGGCCTGAACGGCCTGAACCTCCGCAAGGAGGCGGCCGAAGACGCCGTAGCGAACATGGAGACCCCCGGCTACGTCGCCAAGCGGGTCAGCTTCGAAGATCAACTCACGCGCGCCGTCGAATCGGGCAGACCGGGCTCGGCTGGGGTGAGCGTGTCGTCCTCGACTGAGGCTCCGCTGCCCAACGGAAACAACGTTCGGGTCGAACAGGAACTCACCGGGCTCAGCGACACGGCGCTCCGCCAACAGCTGCTCGTCGAGGCCGTCAATGCCAAGTTCCGCTTGCTCCGCTCCGTGATCGTGGGTTGATGTGACCACTCCGTTCGGCTCCCTCTCCATCGCAGCCTCCGGCATGACGACCATGAAAACATGGATCGACGCCATCTCGGACAATGTCGCCAACGCCAACACTGTGAAGCGGACCAGCGAGTCCGCGTTCCAGGCGAGAAACGTGATTGCGGAGTCGGTCCCCGGTGGGGCCGGAGTGCGGGTCGCATCGATCCAGCTCTCCAGCGGTGATGGCACGCTCGTGTTCGATCCCAACAGTTCCCTGGCGGACAAGGACGGGCTGGTTCGCCGGCCCAACGTGGATCTCGTCGAGCAGATGACATCGCTGATCGTGGCCCAGCGGGCCTACTCGGCAAACGTCACCGTGTTCGAACGGGCCCGTGACTCCTACCTTCGTGCGCTCGAGATCGGTAAATAGCCGTGGCACTCATTCCACCAGTTGGCCTCACGACGGTCGCGACGACACCGCAGGTCACCGCCCCGCGTGTCACCGGAGCCGATCAGGCCGCCGCCACCCAACGTGGCAACGACTTCGGCGGCAGCGTCGGCAAGGCGCTCGATGACCTCGCCGCCAGCCAGAACAAGGCCGATGGGCTGGCGCAGCAGGCCGCCACCGGGAAGCTCAAGAACATCGAGGAGTACCTGATCGCGGCGTCCGACGCCCAGCTCAGTACCCAACTCACTGTCGCCGTGCGCAACAAAGCCGTCGAATCCTTCAATGAGATCATGAGGATGCAGATCTGATGTCGAACACCACCACCCCGAATGACCCCCGCCAGGCGCTGTCGCAACTTCGCGAGCGGGTCACCGGTCTGGTCGGCGGGTTCTCCCGCGGCCAGCGGACCACCCTGGCCGTCGCGGCCGGAGCCGTCGTCGTGCTCGTCCTGGCCGTCAGCTACATCGGCTCGAACGTCGAGATGGCGCCGCTGTACACGGGCCTGGAAGCTTCCGACGTGGGCACCATCACCAAGAAGCTCGCTTCGGAGGGCGTGGCGTATGAGATCACCGATGGTGGTTCGACGGTCTCGGTTCCCAAGGATCAGGTGTATCAACTGCGCGCTGATCTCGCCGAGACGGTGCTGCCATCGGCTGGCAAGGTCGGCTACGGGGTGCTCGACGATCAGGGTCTCACGACGTCGGAGTTCGGTCAACGAATCGGTTTTCAGCGGGCGATGGAAGGTGAACTGGCCAAGACGATCGAGGCCATCAATGGTGTCCAGACGGCGGTTGTACACCTCGCCATTCCCAAGGATCAGGTGTTTGCGCTCGATGCCCAGAAGGCCACGGCGTCCGTCATGGTCAAGACGGGCGGCAAGACGCTGGGTTCCGAGCAGGTCGACGCCATTCGAAATCTCGTCGCTTCCGGGATCGAGGGGTTGGCTCCCGGCGATGTCAGCGTCGCCGACTCCGATGGTCATGTCCTGGCGGCCCCGGGAGCCTCCAGCTCCAGCGGGTCCAGCGGCTCAGAACAGGTGGGTGCCTACGAGGCACGTATCGCGAGCCAGATCGAGAACCTCCTGTCGGCCACGGTGGGTGTCGGCAAGGTCAAGGCGACCGTGTCGGCGGACCTCGACCTGGACCAGACCAGCCAGGTCAAGGAGACCTTTGAGCCCACTGAGCTCGCTCCGGGTGCCACCGGGGTCATCCCACTCAACGAATCGACCAAGACAGAGACCTACGGCGGCAGCGGGGCCGCACCGTCGACGGCGGGCCAACTCGGCTCGCCCGATCCGGCGACCGCCGGAACACCTGGGGCTGCTGGTTCGGGCTACAGCCTCCAGGAGGCGCAGAAGTCCAACGCCGTCAACAAGACCGTCGAGACGACGAACAAGGCCATGGGCTCGGTCCGCAAGCTCACGGTGGCGGTCATCGTCGATGACCAGGCGGTCTCGGAGACGCAGATCGCCCAGATGCAACAGCTCGTATCGAACGCCGCAGGTATCGACACCGCCCGGGGCGACGCCATCGTCGTCTCCCGCATGCCCTTCGATCAGACGACCCAACAACAGCTTCAGCAGTCGCTCGAGACGGCGACCGCCGCTGATACCCCCTCGCAGATTCCGCTCTACGGCGCCGCCGGCGGTCTGGCGCTGCTGATTGCGATCGCCACCTTCATCGTGCTGCGCAAACGAAAGAAGGACCTGGCTCGCCTCGACGAGCTCGCCGAAACGGCTGAACAACTCAGCAGCGACGATCAACGCATCGACATCACCCAGACGAACCCAGCGCTCGGCGGACGGTTCAACGCCGGACTGCCGAACAGCTCTGCTGGCGCCACGATGACCGTCGAGAGCTCCGGTACACGCCGAGAAGTGCTGGGTGAACTCATTGACAATCAGCCGGACGAAGTCGCACAACTGCTCCGTGGTTGGCTCGCTGATCGCCGCACGGTTCGCCGATGAGCACCATGACCTCCACTGGCGTCGGCGACATGTCGGGTGTCCGCAAGGCTGCCGTGCTGCTGCTGAGCCTCGGCACCGAAAAGGCGGCCGCCATGTTGCGCCGCCTGCCAGAAAACGAGGCCAACGAGATCCTCGAGGAGATCGCGGCGCTCGAGAGCGTCGACGAGAGTGTTGTCGACGATGTCATCGCTGATTTCGCCGACGTCGCGGACCATCAGCGGGGCATGACCGCTGGCGGAACGGCGGTGGCGTCGCGGCTGCTGGCAGCGACTGTCGGCAACGAGCGGGTCCAAGAGGTCGTCGATCGTTCTCCGTCGGTCGTCGGCCGTCGACCCTTCGAATTCCTGTTCTCCCTGGAGCCCCGATTGTCGGCGTCGTTCCTGGCCGACGAGGACCCCCGGACCATCGCGCTCGTGTTGTCGAACCTTCCCTCGGGGTTGGCGGCCGAACTCCTGAGCGAGTTTCCTTCCACGTTTCGGACCGACGTTGCTGTTCGCATTGCGGTCATCGACAAGACATCGCCGGAAGTTCTGACCATGATCGAGGAGCATCTCGCTCGACGTTTCGCCACCATTGTCGTTGCCGACCAACGCAAGATCGGCGGCGTCGAGGCGCTGGTGAACCTGCTCAACCGAGCCGACGGCGACACCGAGAAGGCGATTGTCGACGGGCTCCGCGAGATCGACGCCGAGTTGGCCGACAAGGTGCGGGCCGCGATGTTCTCCTTTGATGATCTGGTCACGCTGGGCGATCGCGACGTACAGCAGATCCTCCGCGGGATCGACAGTAAGGACTTGGCGATTGCGCTGAAGGGTGCCTCGTCCGAGGTCGAGCAGAAGATTCTCGGCAACCTGTCGTCGAGAGCTGCAGAGACCATTCGAGAAGAGGTCGAGTTGCTCGGTCGGGTGCGGATGTCCGCGGTCGAGGAAGCCCGAGCCTCCGTCATGCGGGTCGTTCGCGATCTCGAGGAACAAGGGCAACTCGTCCTGGAACGGGCTGGCGATGACTTCGTTGACTGATCCGTTCCCGTCGATCGATGATCTCCGCCAGCGCACCGCTGGAGGGAGCGACGCCGACCTGGCTCGCAGCCGCGCCTTCGACGAGGGTCGTCGGGCGGGCTTCGAGACCGGCCGATTCGAGGGCTCGGCTCGAGGCATGTCCGATGCACGAGCCGAGTGCGCCGAGCAGATCCGCGAGCTCCATCGTGGCATCGGTCGATCCTCCGAGATCGTGCAGCAACAACACCACGAGACCGGTGCCCAGCTGATCGATCTGGCCATCGACATCGCCTCGGCCATCCTCCGACGCGAGGTGTCACTCAGCGCCGATCGCGGCCGCGACGCACTGGTTCGAGCGCTCGTGGCGAGTCCAGACCGTGGTGACATCGTGGCGCGACTTTCACCGGGCGACGCAGAACTCCTCGGCGATCACGGCGATGTCAGTCCGGGGCGCACCATTCAGATTGTCGTCGATCCGCTGATGAGCGATGGCGACTGCGTCCTCGACGTTGGAGGAACCCGTATCGACGCTCGTCTCGCTGGCGCCCTCGATCGTGTTCGCGCCGTCCTGTTGGGCGATGCCCCCGACACCCAGGAAGGATTCGCATGACCACCGACCCGCTGGTGACGCCGTACCTACGCCGTCTCGCGCTCGACGCGGCCGCCCCGACGATGTGTGGGCGGATCGTGCGCGTCGTTGGTCTCACTTTCGAGATCGAGGGCCTCGAGGCGGGACTCGGCGACCTGGTGAGGTTGGGCGATGGAGTCGGCGTCCCCGGCGAGATCGTGGCGCTCGGGGATCGTGGACCCATCGGGATGCCGCTCGGGGATCTGCGCGGGCTGCGGATCGGCGATCCGGCACGGCTCGACAACAGCTCTCGCGGGATTCCGGTCGGCGATGGTTTGCTGGGTCGCGTGCTCGACGGGCTCGGTCGTCCCATCGATGACGGACCGCCCCTCGACGGCCTCGAGCGCGTCGACATCGCCGGGGAAGCGCCGCACCCGTTGCGACGCGATCTGGTGCGCGAACCCATGCATCTCGGTGTCCGGGTGATGGACACGATGTTGACCGTGGGCCGTGGCCAACGAATCGGCATCTTTGCCGGGTCCGGCGTCGGAAAGTCGACGTTGTTGTCCATGATCGTGCGGAACACGTCAGCCGATGTCTCGGTACTGGCGTTGATCGGGGAACGCGGCCGCGAGGTGCGCGAATTCGTCGAGTCAGATCTCGGCCCGGAGGGTCTCGCACGGTGCGTTGTCGTCGTGGCGACGTCCGATGCGCCGGCGCTGGTGAGGACCCGCGCGGCGTTCACGGCCACCCGGATCGCCGAGTCCTTCCGTGATCGTGGACTCCACGTGAACTTGATGATGGACAGCCTGACGCGCTTCTCGATGGCCCAACGCGAGATCGGCCTGTCCTCGGGCGAGGTTCCCGCGACCCGCGGCTACCCGCCCTCGGTCTTTGCCATGATGCCGCGACTTCTCGAGCGGGCTGGCGCCGATGAGCACGGGAGCATCACTGGGATCTACACGGTGCTGGTCGAAGGCGACGACATGAACGACCCGATCGGCGACACCGCCAGGTCGATCCTCGATGGCCACGTCACCTTGTCGCGGGAGCTGGCCACTGCCGGTCACTTCCCGACCGTCGACGTGCTCGAAAGCGTGTCTCGTGTGGCCCGAGCAGTGACCACCCCAGAACAACAGCAGATCGCCACACGGGTGCGAGAACTGCTCGCCGCCTATCGATCCAGTAAGGACCTCATCGAGATCGGCGCGTACCGTCCGGGTTCCAATCCGCTGGTCGATCAAGCAATCGTGCTCAAGGACGCGCTGGACGGTTGTTTCCGTCAGGCCGTCGAGGATCCGTCGCCGGCCGGCGAGGACTGGGCGCGGCTCGCCGCGGCCGTGGACATGTCCGCCGTGGACAGGTCAGCGTTCCTGCGGCCCGAGTTGATCCCGGTGGTCGGCTGACATGAAGAAGTATCGCTTCGGGTTGAACTCGGTCCTCAAGTTCCGCCGTATGGAGGAGGAACAGGCGAGAGCCTTCTTGACGGACTCCCAGAGTGAGGTCGATCGCGCCGCAGCTGAGCTCGATGCGCGGTTGGCTGCCATCGGTGCTGCCCGTCCCGAACCAGCCCGTCATCGCGGCCCCGAGTTCCAGGGAGAACGTGAGCAGCTGCACCGTCACGCTGTTGCGGTGACTGCAGCACGTTCCGCCGAGGCGAACGCGCTCGCCATGTTGCGAACCGCCCGGGAGGAGTGGGAGCTCGCCGCGCAGAAGGTTCGTGCACTCGAGCGACTCGACGAACGCCATCACGCCACCTGGACGTTGGATGCCACCCGCCAAGCGCAGATCGCAACGGACGAGATCGCCCAGACCCACTATCGGCGGAGTCTCCCGAAATGAGTCTGGCGAAATGAGTCTGGCGCCACCACTTCCCGCAGCGCTGGCTCGCATCGCGAGTATCCAGGCGCGCTTCGAGCCGAGTGCTGTGCCCAACTCGACCTCGTCGATCGCCCAGCTGTCCGGTTCCGATTTCTCCTCCATGCTCGAATCGCTGTCGTCGGGAGGAAGCGATTCGTCCAACGGTGTGGCGTCGCTGCTCGGCGGCCAGATGGGCTCCGGGACCTCGGCCAACGGGGTCACCGGCGCCGACGTCCTGAATGCGGGATCGAAGTACCTGGGCGTTCCGTACAAGTGGGGTGGGACCGACCCTGCAACGGGTCTCGACTGTTCTGGATTCACTCAACGGACCTTCCGTGACGTCGGGATCGAGTTGCCACGTGTCAGTCGCGACCAGGCCCGCATGGGGACCGAGGTGTCGAGCCTCGCGGAGGCGAAGCCCGGAGATCTGATTGCCTTCGGGACTCCGACGGTCGATCACATCGCGATCTATGCGGGAAACGGCCGCATCATGCAAGCCCCGCACACGGGAGATGTGGTCAAGGTCTCGCCGATCCTTCGCCAGGACATCGCCACCATCCGTCGGGTCTTACCCGAGAACGGCGCGGTCAGTCTGTCCAGCATGTCGGGGAGTGGCTCAATCGACAGAGCTGCCGCTGTGTCGTCGCGTGGCCTCTCATCGGGAGGCGGCTCCGCTTCGGTCAACGGCACGCTCGACGCGAACATCCCCTACAGGGATCTCTTCGTGAGTGCGGGCGCCAAGTATGGGCTCAATCCCAGCCTCCTGGCCGCCGTCGCGAAAACCGAGTCGGGTTTCAACCCGAATGCCACGAGTTCCGCAGGGGCGAGAGGCCTCATGCAATTCATGCCGGCGACTGCCGCTGGCATGGGAGTCAATCCGCTCGATCCGGCGCAAGCCATCGACGGTGCTGGCCGGTACCTGTCGGCGCAACTCGCTCGCTTCGGCAGCATCGATCTCGCATTGGCGGCATACAACGCCGGACCCAAGGCGGTCGAGCGTGCCGGAGGAATCCCCCCCTTCGTTGAAACCCAGAACTACGTCAGAAAGGTCAACAACGCCATGTATCAGGTGTCCTCGTGATCACGCCCGCGCTCCGTGGAGCCGAGTCGGTCGACTCGTCGACCCACAAGGTGAGTCGCGTCAGTTCGCGGTCGGGCGGAGCCCCGTCCGATGCGTTCGGGTCGTTGCTGGCTCAGGCGGACGGAGCGCTGTCCGATGCGACGCGCCGTCGAACACCGGCGGGGTCAACGACTCAGAAACAAACTCACGCCGAGACGGCGGGCCATGCCGACCGCGCTGCCCATGCCGACCGAGCAGCCGACAAGAAGCTCGCTGTCACCTCGGCGCGCGCTGATCGGGCCGGAATCTCACAGCCGAGCGCGAAACCAGCATCGAAGCCGGTCACGACCCCATCCGTTACGACCCCATCCGTCGAGAAGGCATCCGTCGAGAAGGCATCCGTCGAGAAGGCATCGGTCGAGAAGACATCGGTCGAGGAGCGCCCAGCGACGGACCGCGAGGGCCAGAGCGAGGTCGACACGCCCCCGCCGATCATGGCTGGTGCCCTCGTGGCATTCTCGACCAGCCCGGCAGAGCCAGCGGCCTCAGCGGCGTCCTCCGCCCTCCCGAATGACGCCACGATCAATGGGTCGAACAGCGATGTGTCCATCAGGGGTGCAGTGTCAGGCGCCTCGGTCGAGGGCTCAGCAACCGTTGGATCGCTTGTCGTTGCCGGTCAGTCTCCGGACCAGCCGTCGGCCACGAACACTCCGATCGTGGCGCCAGATTCGTCCGGACCGACCGCCGGAGCTTTGTCGGCCGCGGCAGCAGCCGAGTCCGGAGATCTCCCGATCGCCAGCCAGTCGCCCCCGACGAGCTCGGGATCACGCGCGGTCAGTGGAGCCGGTCCGCAACCTGGCACCTCGTCCCCGGCCGAGCAGTCGGCGGGCGTCACCGAGACGACATCGCTCGACGAGTTGCTCGGTGCCGCACCGGCGCCCACAGGTTCCGACGACCAGTTGTCCAGTTCATCGGCGTCGACCGCCACCATGTCCTCGACGGCCTCGGTCGCCACGCCCGCTGCGGGATCAACGCCCACCCACCCGTCAAGCGCCATCGCGCCGTTGGCGTCGCCGATCGGTCGGTCCGTTGCGACCGCTCCCGCCATGGCCACGACATCGAGTGGCCCGACCGCACCCCCGGATGTGGATCCCAACGTCGCCCGGCTGGGCGGCGCGATACGAATGATCCGTCGCGGTGAGACCGGCTCGGTCTCGATCGGGCTCACGCCCGGCGATCTCGGCCATGTCCGGGTCGAGCTGCGAACGCGCGGTGATGGTTCCGTTTCGGTGCACCTCACCGCTGAACGGGCGGTCGGCGCCGACTCCCTTCGCAACGCCACCTCGGCGCTCCGCGCTGACTTGGAGTCCGATGGGCTGCGCCTCGACCAGGTGTCGGTGTCATTGGGAGATGCCGGCCAGTCAGGTCAGCGTTCCGGGAATTCGCGAACCGACGAGGACGCGGCACCCCGGGGATCGTTGCTCGGCGGCCTCGCGTCGCCTTCGGCGACCTCGGATCGGGCGGCTCCTCGTCCACGACCCATGGTGCCTGCTGGTACCGACCGACTCGATCTCGACCTCTGAAGGATCTGAAAAATGCCTGACGCCATCAACTCGTTCGCTGCCTCATCTGCAGCCACCGCCGCGGCCACCGCCGCGCCGGCTTCCGCCAACAGCCTCGGTAAGGACACGTTCCTCAAACTCCTGGTCGCCCAGCTGAAGTACCAGGATCCGCTCAAACCCTCCGATCCCCAACAGTTCCTCTCGCAGTCCGCGCAGTTCACCACCGTGGAGAAGCTCGAGGAGATCACCAAGGCCATCACCGCCAGCTCCCGCACGGCCACGTTGACGACTGCCGCCGGGTTGCTGGGTCGGACAGTGTCCTTCGTGAAAATGGACGGTACGACCGCCACGGGGATCGTGACCAGCGCACAACCGACCGCCGACGGCGTGAAGCTCAGTGTCGGCTCCCTCGAGACGACGCTCGATCAGGTGACCGACATCCGGCTGACCTGATCGTTGATTTCATCAGCACCACCACCACCACCTCAGACGCAGAACCCCCACAACCTCAGGACTCACACCGACACGGACGTCGATCACTCTCAGGAGAATCAACAATGCTTCGTTCCATGTTTGCCGCCATCTCGGGGCTCCGGAACCACCAGACCATGATGGATGTCGTCGGTAACAACATCGCCAACATCAACACCACCGGTTTCAAGGGCTCGAACACCGTGTTCAGCGAGGTCCTGAGCCAGACCATCCGAGGTGCCGGCGCTGCCAGCTCCTCCGGCGGCGGTTCCAATCCGACACAGATCGGCCTCGGTTCACGAATCTCGGCGGTCACCTCGAGCTTCAGCCAGGGCGCACTCCAGCGCACCAACCGCTCCACCGACTTCGCCATTCAGGGTGATGGCTTCTTCGGCATCGACCAGGGCGGCGAGCGCCTTTTCACCCGTGCCGGATCGTTCTCAGTGGATGCACTCGGACGACTCGTCACCCAGGACGGCGGCCTGGTCCAGGGATGGGCTGCCACCGGCAGCACCGTTGGGACAACCGGCCCGGTCGGACCCATCGTGGTTCCCGTCGGTGATCTCATCCCGCCGGTTCGTACCGCCAAGATCGACCTGGGCGGCAACCTCCCATCGGACGCCGCCATCGGCACCACCGTGGTGTCAGCTGCCGACGTTTTCGACGGCCAAGGTGCGGCGTCGAACCTGCGCTTCGAGTTCACCAAAACCGGAACCGATGCGTGGACTGTGGTCTCGCGCTACGTCAACACCGCTGGCGTGTTGATCCCCACGCCGCCCGCCGCCGGTTCGGCGGTGACCGGTGGCGCGCTCACCTTCAATGGTTCCGGCCAGCTCACCAGCACGTCGACGCTGACGGTTCCCGCGGGTACGCTGCCCGGCTTTCCCACCCAGGCCATCAGCATCAATCTGGGGACGGCAACCGAGCCCAACCACCTGAGCCAATACGGCAAGCTGACCTCGATTGCGGTTCTCGACCAAGATGGCCAGTCGGCAGGATCGCTCCAGGGGTTCAGCGTGAGCCAGGACGGACTCCTCCAGGGCTCCTATACCAACGGGCGGACCCGACCGATCGGCCAGATCGCCATCACCAACTTCGCCAACCCCGAGGGGATGGAGAAGGCTGGCGGCTCCACCAATTACCGGGCCACGGTGAACTCCGGTCTGCCACAGACGGGCGTTGCCGGCTCCGGCGGACGTGGGTTCATTGCTGGGGGGGCGCTCGAGATGTCGAACGTGGACCTGGCCCAGGAATTCACCAACCTGATCATCGCTCAACGTGGGTTCCAGGCGAACTCCCGGGTCATCACGACCTCTGACGAAATGCTGCAGGAAGTCGTCAATCTGAAGCGTTGATCTGGTGGCTTCGGCCCCTCTCCCGACATCGTGCTGCTGCTGCTTGGAGCAACCGCACGCGGCCCCGGCTGCGTGCGGTTGTTCGCGTTCTGGCGACAAAGTCCTCGGGGTGCTGGGCCGTACGAACCATTTTGGACAACCAACCCTCAGATGCACGAGCCGCGGAGCCGATCACTTGGTGTCAGCACGGATGCTGGCAGGGCGGAGACGGATCTTCGCCTTGGGGAACCGCCGGATCACTTCGGCCGGACCAAGGGAATGGATGCCATGATCCTGATGCGACGACTGAACGGAACGGAGCTCGGCGTGAACGCCGACCTCATCGAGCGAGTCGAATCGACACCCGACACGGTCCTGACGCTGATCGATGGCACGAAGTACATCGTGGCCGAACCTGCCGAAGAGGTCATTGCCCTCATCGTCGACTTCCGGGCGCGGATCCTTGCCGCCGCCGAGGGGTTCAGTGAGGCGGGGGAGTACCCAGCGGGACGCACCATCCCGCTACGTCTGGTGGACAACGACGTCGCCACTCAAGCTTCCACGGATGAATCGATCGGTGAGGTTGCGCACCTCGACCCGACATCGTTCGACGCCACATCATTCGACTCGGACCCCTCCGAGCAGGCCCCCTCCGACGCAGACTCCGTGAGGAACTGATCCATGGAACCAGCAAGTCTCATCGGTCTGGTCCTCGTCTTCTTCGGAGTCTTCGTCGGCGCCATCATGAAGCACGTCGACCCCACGTCGCTCTTCACGGTGCCCGCGGCGTTCCTCATCGTGATCGTTGCATCGATCGGCGCCGCGATGATGTCGAACAACATGTCAGATGCCAAGCAGCTGCTGACCTACATCATGAAGGCGATGAAGGGGAACAAGCAGGCCGACACGGCCGGAACCATCGATCAGATCGTCGAGTTCGCCGAACGAGCCCGACGGGAAGGCCTTCTGGCACTCGAAGAGGACTTGGCCAAGATCGACGATCCGTTCTTCAAACGTGGTCTCCAGCTCGCCATCGACGGCGGCGATCCCGACGCGGTCGCCGAGGTGATGGAGTCCGAGGTCAAAGCCATGCAGGAACGGCACAAGATCGGCGCCAAGTTCATGATGGCCATCGGCATCTTCAGTCCGACCTTCGGGATCATCGGCGCCGTCTTCGGCCTCATTGCGACCATGGCGCACCTCGACGATCCGTCCAAGCTCGGCGAGGGTATCGGCGCCGCATTCGTTGCGACGTTCTGGGGCGTGTTCATGGCCAACGGCATGTTCCTTCCCTGGTCGAACAAGCTCTCGGCCATGTCGGCCAAAGAGGTCGCCTACAAGCGTCTGATCATCGAGGGTGTGCTGTCGATCCAGTCCGGCGCCAACCCGCGCATGCTCGACGACATGCTCCGTGCGACGCTCCCGCCAAAGGAACGGCGCGCCGACGAGGAGCGCAAGAGTGCGTAAGAAGGGCCACCACGAGGAACACGAAGAGCACGCCAACCATGAGGCGTGGGTCATCCCCTACGCGGACATGCTGACACTGCTCATGGCCATGTTCCTGGTGTTGTGGGCCATTGGACAGGTGGACACGAACAAGGCGAAGGCCGTGTCGACCGGGTTTGCTGACGAGTTCGGCCTGTCCATGTCGCCGGGAGCGGGTTCCGGAGGATCCGGGGTGCTCGAGGGTGTGGCCAAGCCCGACGACCCGGATCCGGTCGGGTTCAAGAACAAGGTCGACAAGACCATGCAGATTGCGGCCCAACGTGAGCAGGCGCAAGCGGCCGAGAAGGTGCAGCTCGAACAAGCGCAACAGCAGATCGAGGCGGCGAGCGCGGCGGCCGGACTGGGCGGATCGCTGAAGTTCAAGATGGAGGGCCGGGGGTTGGTGGTGTCGATCGTTGCAGAAGGGGTGCTCTTCGACGCCGGTTCGGCCGAGATCAAGCCTGAAGGCCGAATCATCCTCGACGACATCTCGAAAACGTTGGCCGCCCTGCCGAACCAGTTGTCCATCGAGGGTCACACCGACACCTCGCCGATCTCGACCGGACAATTCCCCTCCAACTGGGAATTGAGCACATCCAGGGCCTCGACGGTGCTGCGGTACTTGGCATCGCAGCACAACATCGGCCAAAAGCGTCTGCAGGCGGCCGGCTATGCCGACCAGCGCCCGGTAGCTCCCAACGACACCGATACCGGGCGCGCCCAGAACCGGCGGGTCGACATCGCCGTGCTCTCAGAAAATCCGACAACCATCGCCGACGAGGCCGCGGGACAACCCGTGGAACCTGCGCCGGCCGAAACTCCAGGAGCCTGAACATGAGCGACGACGATGCTGCTGACGAGTCCAAGTCCTCCAAAAAGGGCAAAAAGGGCAAGGGCGACAAAGAAAAGGGTGGCAAGTCCAACCTGATTCCCGCCGTGGTGCTGGCCGTGGGGATCGCCGCCGGTGGGTACTTCATGGGCGGTTCGTCCGAAGCGCCCGTCGCGGGGGCCACGGCCACGACCATCCCGGAGCCACCCGCCGGCGAGATCGCCACGATGGATCCGTTGTCGGTCAACCTGGCTGACGGTCACTTCCTGAAGGTGAGCATGGCGTTGCAACTCGCCGAGGAGGTGGTGGCATCGGAGTTCGAGAAGGGCCCGATCTCCAAAGCCAAGGACCTCCTCATCGACAAGATCGCCGGACGCCCGATGGAGGAACTCTCCTCACCGGAGAACCGGAAGAAGCTCAAGGAAGAGCTCACCGCTGCCGCCAAAGAGGTGTATCCCGATGAGGTGCTCGACGTGTACTTCACCGATTTCGTGATGCAGTAGGCCTGACACTCAGGGGCTGGTCCGAACGGATCATCCCGACAATTTGTCCTCAAGTCCTCATGCCAACTTGCCGAGGGCCGACAGGCAACGTGTGACGGCGACCACGAGGGACCCCATCGAGCACACGGATGCACTCCCGGTCGACTTCCGTCGACCACCTCCGTTGGGCATCGAACAGACCAAAACCGTTCGCGGGGTCCACGAAGTCATGTGTGAGCTGTTGTCACCCATGTTGACCACGCGACTCGGCACACCGCTGCGACTCGCGGTTCGAGACCTCGAGATGGTTGCCGGTGAAGAACTGGCGACTGCCTGCAACGAAGGATCGATGATCGTCCTGTTGGAGCTCCGTCCGTTGCCGACCCCGATCGTGCTGCGGTTTCCGATGCCGTTCGCCATGGTCGTGCTCGACTTGTTGCTCGGCGGACCCGGGAACATCGCCGAGAGTGCCGGCAGCCCCTCCGTCGTCGAGATCCAGATCGTCGAGCGGCTCATGGAGCACTGCACAGTCGCCATCGATCGGGCGTGGTCTGAATTGCTCGCCGTGCATTGCACCGTCTCCCAAGTGACGACCAACGGCTCGGTCGTCGAGCTGTTACCGCTGGGCGACCCCTTCTTGCGAGTCGACCTCGAAGCCGATGTCGGCGGTGTCCCGCACACCATCGACATGTGGATGGCGAACGCGCTCCTCGGGACCGCCTTCCGAGCGTTCGAGCCGATTCCGGCCGCGCACGAACAGTCGACTGGCTCGCCCCGAACAGCACTCGTCGAGGTTCTCCAGACCGTTCGCGTGCGGGCGACCGTCAGGTTTCGCTCCATCGAGATGACGCCCGCCGCCATCCTGTCGCTCAGCCCCGGCGACCTCGTCGACCTGGGATCCCTCGACCAGACACTGGTTCTCGGTGTCGGTGACACCCAGATCGCCCAAGTCCGACCAGCCCGAGACGGGCGCCGACTCTCCTGCCAAATCGTATCGACCGACCACTCAGCACCATCCACCCGCACTCGACGAGGAACCGTTTCATGACTGCGACCACCGAAGTTCCCCTCGTCGACGAAGCCCTCGGCCTCGTTGATCAGCTGTCTGCGCTGCTGGCGATCGACGGGCTGTTGGCCGGTCCGGCCGAGCTGCAGGAGTCGACCGATGACCTGATCGTCGCTGACAGCATCATTGGTTGCGTGGCCACGCTGTCCGATGGCTCGGGCGTCGCGGTTCTGGCCAGTCTCGAGGGTGCGCTGCGCCTCACGGGCGGCGATTCGCCCGAAGCCATGGTTGCGGCCCTGGCGGATTCCATGGCGATCATGGCCTCCGCCCACAACTGCACGGTGGAGACGATCGAACCCATCCGGGGGAGCGAAGCCATTCCAGGAATCATGAGCCCGGTCCCCGGCGTGCGAATCCTGGCTGGTGCCGGGGTCTTCGAGGGTGAGATTCCGATCGCGGCCATCGGTTGTTGTCGATCATCGATCGGTCCGACCGACAGTGGTGGCCCCAGGGGCGGTGCGGCATCTGGCGCGAGTTCCTCAGCGCCGGCGGTCTCCTCGGTGCTCCCGGGTGTCACCTCGGGCATGACCCGCAACCTCCATCTCCTCAGCGATGTCACCCTCGCTGTGACGGCGGAGTTGGGGAGTACCTCGATGACGATGGGTCATCTGCTCGATCTTCAGCCCGGTGGGGTCGTGGAACTCGAGCGTGAGGCTGGTGCACCCATCGACCTGTACGTCAACGGAACGCTGATCGCCCGTGGCGAGGTCGTGGTTGCCGACGGCAACTACGCCGTGCGAGTGACCGATGTCGTCGCCGACGGAGACGAACGATGAGCGACACCTCCACCACCATGCTCTTTCTCCGAATGGGGTTCTCCCTGGCGGTGATCCTGGGACTCATCTGGCTGGCAGCGCGCTTGGTGCGTCGCACCGGTAAGAAGGTCGGTACGTCCTCGGCCGCGCTCGAGGTGATCGCCCGACGATCCATGGGTCGTCGTTCGAGTCTCATCGTCATCGACGTGTCGGGCCGACGACTGCTCGTCGGTGCCACCGATGCTCAGATCAGCTTGGTTGCCGACCTCACTGGCGACATGGCGTCCGACATGGTCGGCGGCCGTGTCGAACTCGCTCAGCTCGACGATCGTGAGGTCGAGGTTCTGAACCTCACGACCTCCGTTGCGAGCCGACCGGCTGGCGCGTCGCGCCCCCGACGAGATCGCACCGAGACAACTCCACCAGCCACCGCTACGAGCACCGGGTCGCTGATGAACTCCATCCGCGAACTCACCGTCCGGCGAAGCTGAGCCCTGAGTGCGTCCACTTCTTCGCCTCCCGCTGCTGCTGTTGCTGCTGGTTGTCGCGTCCGCATCCGGGTCGTGGCTGGTTGCGGCCAGCGCTGGCGCGTCGGTCAGCCAGACCGCGCCGACGCCACCGACGCCGCCGGTGTCCCCAGCCGCACCCCCGACGACGGTTGCGCCGAGCGATGGCCGGGTGAGTTTCGACGTGGATCTCGGGACCGTCGGCGGCGATGGGAGCACCGACGGCAAGCCGTCCAAGAGCATCGTGATCCTGCTCGGTCTCACTGTGCTGGCGATCGCTCCGTCGCTTGTCATCTTGATGACGAGCTTCACGAGGATGGTCGTGGTGCTGGGGTTGGCCCGCAATGCCATCGGCTTGCAGACGGTGCCGCCCAACCAGGTCCTCACGGGCCTCGCGGTGTTCCTGTCGCTCTTCGTCATGGCACCCACCATCAAGCAGATCAACGACGAGGCGTGGCAGCCGTATCAACGCGGTGAGATCACCCAGAGCGTGGCGCTCAAGAAAGCCGAGACTCCCATCAAGACGTGGATGCTGAAGAACACCCGCCGTGAGGAACTCGATCTCATGTTGGGACTGTCGAAATCGGTGAAGCCGGAGAAGCCTGAGGACACCTCGATGACGGCCCTCATACCGGCGTTCGTGCTGTCCGAGTTGAAATCAGCCTTCATCATCGGCGTGATGATCCTCCTGCCGTTCCTCGTGATCGATTTGGTGGTCAGTTCCGGATTGATGTCGCTCGGCATGATGATGCTGCCGCCGGTCTTCGTGTCCCTGCCGTTCAAACTCCTGTTGTTCGTGATGGTCGATGGGTGGTCCATGATCGCCCACGCCCTCGTGGCCAACTACCACTAGCGACGAGGTCGAACACCGTGGATGACACCCGAATCCTCGAGCTGGGCACCGATGCCCTCGTGCTCGCCGCCAAGCTCGGCGCCCCCATTTTGTTGACGGCACTCACCATTGGTCTGCTGATCGGCATGGTGCAATCCGCCACGCAACTCCAGGAACCGACGATTGCCTTCGTCCCGAAGTTCATCGGGGTCGGTGTGGTCCTGCTCGTCTGCGGGAACTGGATGTTGTCCTCGATGGTCGCCTACACGAACAACCTGTTCGACTCGCTTCCGCGCATGCTCGGGTGACGCCGTGCAACTGTCCTTCGATCCCCGTTTCTTCGTGGCGTTCCTGCTGGCGAGCACCCGGTTCGCCGCGTGGCTGAGCGTGAGCCCGCCGTTCCAGGGAGCCGTCCCGCCGAAGGTGCGAGCAGGGTTGTCGTTGGCGCTGGGGTTGGCGGTCGCGCCCGGCCTCAGCCGACAACCCGATCTTCCGGTCAACGACACCGGTGCGCTCATCGGCTCGCTGTTCTTCCAGGCCATCATCGGTTTGGCGTTGGGGTTCCTGGTGTCGCTGTTGTTCCAGGCCCTGTTGGCCGCTGGCTCGTCGATCGACACCTTCGCTGGTCTCACGGCGGCCTCGCTCTATGACCCGACGAGCCGGTCGAATGCGGCGCCCATGGGTCGGCTCTATCAGACGATCGGCACGCTGGTGCTCTTCACCACCGGCGGCCATCTGCTGCTTATCGCCGGGCTCACCAAGACGTTCGACATCGCGCCGCTGGGCGGTTTTCATCTCGACAGGATGGGGGAGCTCGTCACCCGCGGGTTCGGGCAATTTTTGATTGCCACATTGCAGATCGCCGCGCCTCTGCTCGGCGCCCTGTTCGTGACCGAGCTCCTCTTGGGACTCGCGTCGAAGGCGGCACCGCAGCTCAACATCCTGGTGGTCGGGTTCGGCGTCAAGGGGCTCGTGCTGTTGTTGCTCGCCATTCCCGCATTCCCGCTCGTCATCACCGCCGTGCCGAAACTGACCACCATGTCGCTCGACGCCATGTGGACCCTCGTTCGCTGAGCGGGTGATCACATGGGGAAATACGACGGCAAGACCGAAGCGCCAACTCAGAAGAAGAAGAAGGAGTCACGGCGCGACGGCAAGGTTGCCCGCTCGAACGATCTGGTGGCGTGGGTGTCGCTGCTGATCGCCACCATCGTGTTGCCGAAACTGGTGAAGAGCGTCACGGTCGCCGTGAAGGAAACGCTCGCTCAAACCATCGCCATGGCCAAACATCCCGACGCGGCGCGGCTACCAGGGGCGGTCGGCGATGCCCTGACAAAAATGTTGGGCGCCATCGTGCCGTCGATGTTGGCGCTCGCTGGCATCGCGATCCTCGCCAACCTGGCGCAGGTTGGCTTCATTCTCACGGGCAAGCCGCTGCGCCCCAAGCTCTCCCATCTCAATCCTCTGGCCGGGTTGAAGCGGATGTTCTCGGTCAAGGGTCTGTGGCAGGCCTTCGGCGCCGCCGCCAAGCTGGTCGTCATCGGCGCGGTGGTCTGGGTGATGGTCAGCGGGGTGGAGAACCAACTACTCGGTTCCCCGAAACGCTCGATGACCGACGCCGTCCACGACATCGGGTTGCTGTCGTTGCAGCTCGTGCAAGTCGTGGCTGCGGTGTGCGTGCTGCTGGGGCTGGCGGACTATGCCATCAAGAGGCGACAGCTCATGAAAGAGCTCAAGATGACCAAACAGGAGGTCCGTCAGGAGTACAAGGACTCAGAAGGTGACCCCCATGTCCGATCCAGAATGCGGTCCAACCGGATGGCGATGTCTCGTAATCGCATGCTGGGAGCGGTTGCCAGAGCCGATGTCGTAATCACGAACCCCACGCACTTCGCGGTGGCGATCAGCTATCAGCGAGAGAAGGGTGCCCCCAAAGTGGTGGCCCGCGGTGCCGACGCCACCGCTGCCCGAATTCGCGCCGAGGCGCAGCGACACGGGGTGACCTGCGTCGAATCTCGGCTCCTGGCTCGAACGTTGTACCGGATCTGCCGTCCGGGTGAGGAGATCCCAGCCGAGCTCTATCAGGCGGTAGCCACCGTGTTGGCGTTCATCCATCGGCTGTCCCAGGCACAGCGGTCCTATGCCGCCACCATCGGTCTCGACGTCGTCGACACCTGGACACCCTCGGACGGTCCGCTCGAGCGGATCTCGCCACGTCGCCGTCAGTTGCTCGACAAACGCATAGGCCGAACGACTCATGCGCGGCCGATCACGGCCGATGGGATGTCGTGAAACGACGCAGTCTCGGTACCTCCATTTTCCCGATCGCTGTCGTCGCGGTCGTGGCGATGATGGTTGTCCCCATGCCGACCGCGCTGCTCGATGTGCTGCTCGCCATGAACATCGGCTTCGCGGTGCTGCTGCTCCTGGCCTCCCTGAACGCCAAGCGGGCGCTCGATCTGGCGGCCTTTCCGTCGTTGCTCCTCATCGCGACGCTCTTCCGTCTGGCCCTGAACCTCAGCTCCGCCCGGCTGATCCTCGCTGAGGGCGAGGCGGGCAAGGTGATCGAAGCCTTCGGGAACTTCGTCATCGGTGGATCCTTGGTGGTGGGCCTGGTGGTCTTTCTGATTTTGGTGGTGATCCAGTTCGTGGTGATCACCCAGGGCGCCACCCGCGTCGCGGAGGTGGCCGCCAGGTTCACCCTCGATGCCATGCCCGGCAAGCAGATGGCGATTGACGCTGATCTGAACTCCGGAGTGATCGACGACGACGAGGCCCGCCGCCGCCGCCAGGAGATCTCGGCTGAGGCCGACTTCTACGGCGCCATGGACGGTGCATCGAAGTTCGTGAAGGGCGACGCCATTGCCGCCATCATCATCACGGCCGTCAACCTGATCGGTGGACTCCTGATCGGTGTGGTGCAACGACATCAGCCGATCGGCGAGGCAATCCAGACCTACAGCCTCTTGACCGTCGGTGACGGGCTCGTCAGCCAGATCCCGGCGTTGCTCGTCTCGATCTCGTCGGGGCTCATCATCACTCGCGCTGCGGGGTCCGATGACCTCGGTAGCGATGTGGCTGCGCAGTTCGCCCGTCAACACCGGGCCATCCGTACCGCTGGTCTCGCCATGTTGGGGATGGGGCTCGTACCGGGACTGCCCAAGATGCCGTTCTTCCTCGTCGGAGGTGTCACGTGGATCCTCGGGCGACGCCTCGCCAAGTCCGACGAGAGCGAGATCGAAGCGATCCCGCTCCCCGTCGAGACCGAAGCGGTCGACCCCGATGCGCCCGCAGAGCTCTCACGGGCGATGCGTGTCGAGCCGCTGAGCCTCGAGCTCGCCATGGATCTCGTCGACCTCGTGGACCCGGGCGCCGATGGCGATCTCCTCGATCGGGTCAAGGCGCTCCGCCGGAAGATGGCCCAGGAACTCGGGATCGTCATCCCTCCCATTCGAACTCGCGACAACGTGGAGCTCGACTTGGGCACGTACGTCGTCAAGGTGCACGGGGTGACGGTCGCCTCGGGTCAGGCACCGGCTGGTCAAGTTCTGGTGATCACCGACGATCTCGATCAGCTCCCCGGCGTGGAGGTGCGCGAACCGGTGTTCGGTCTGCCCGCCAAATGGCTCGCCAACGAACACCGCAGCACCGCGGAGTCGATGGGGGCAACGGTGGTCGACCGTGGTTCGGTCATCACGACCCATCTCGCCGAGATCGCCCGTCGCCACGCACCGGAGCTGCTGAGCCGCCAAGACGTCAAACTCCTGGTCGAGCTGGCGCGAGATCACGATCCGGCGGTCGTCGATGACCTGACCGGGCAGGGGATCGGTCTTGCCGAAGTCCAGAAGGTGCTCCAGCAGTTGCTCGCCGAACAGGTCCCGGTCCGTGATTTGACCCGCATTCTCGAGACCATCAGCGAACGAGCGCGTGTCACCCGGGACCCGGAAGCCCTGGTCGAAGCGTGTCGTCTCGCCCTCGCGCCATCGATCTGTGCGGCTCGGGCCCCTTCGGGTCATCTCAGCGTGGTGACGTTCGATCCGCTCGTCGAGCAGAGCCTCGTCGCCGCGGTGATGCGTACTGAAGTCGGATCCCAGTTGGCACTCGATCCCGAGACCGCTCAGCGGCTCGCGACGGCGGTCTCCCGCCGGGTGAGAGCGGCCGAAGACGAGGGAATCGAGCCGGTTGTTGTGTGTGCACCGGGGCTACGTGTGGCCTTGCGCAACTTCCTCGTGCGGCTACTACCGCAGGTGCCAGTCATGTCCTACGACGAACTCGCAGACTACGTGACCGTCGATGACCTCGGAATGGTGAACCTTGATGCAACAGCTTCGTTATGAGGGATCGCGTCTGGACGATGTCCTGGCGAGGATCGGTGTCGACCACGGTCCCGATGCCAACATCGTGACCGCCGACATGGTGAGAACTGGTGGGTTCGCGGGCTTCTTCAGCCGCGAGAACTATCAGGTCGTCGTCGAGCTGATCGATCCGACTCCGCTCGATCTATGCAATGACGGCCCCGATGGCGCTGATTTCGATGGCGCTGATTTCGATGGCGCTGATCTCGATGCTCACGTGGTCGAGATCCACGACAGCGTCCACCTCGGTGGCCGGAACACCGCCCCCGCCGAGCCAGCTCAAACGGTCGCCGCCGTGGTGTCCGAACCGGCTGGAGGTCGCGAGTTCGCGGATCTGCTCGCCTCGCTCGTCGACGACAGCGTCGACCTGACCGGGCCGACGTCGCCACTCGACGCCACGCGGGCCGCCGTCCCGTCGGTCGCTCCCACGAACGGAACCCCTCCCGCGGTCGCCACCGCACGACGACCGTTGGCGACACCGCCGAGCCTGCGGCTGAGCACCGTTGCCCCGCCAGCGATCACGCCAACCGTTGCGCCTCCGACGGTGGCCGCGCCGGCTTCGCTGGCTCGTCCGCTCGCACGCCCGCTGGCCCGCCCCGTCGTCGAGCCGACTCTTGCGGCGCCGGCAACGGCTCCGCTCCAGCGGGAGCCCGTCATCGATATCCCGGACCGACGTGATGTCGGGTCGCCGGATCTCCGCGATGACGACTCGTCCGACATCAACATGGGATTGATCGATCTGGCCGCGATGCACCGGACGGTGTCAGCAAGCTTCCGTCCGGCGCCGTCCATCGCCGATCACGGAATCGTTGCCATCATCGGGGCACGGCGAGATGCCTTCACCGCCGCCATTGGGGTTGCTGAATTGTTGGGACGGTCGGCGTCGGATGTCCTGGTGCTCGAACCGGACAACGACGACATCGACGAGGGTCCATCACCCGAGGAGTTGGTGGCCATCGTGCAGTCAGCCGCCCGCCAACGCGAACGCCTCGGCGCCACCGGCCCGACCATCGCCGTGGTGGTGGTGGCCCCCGGGATCGAGGGCCATCGTTGGGCGACCTCAGCGCTCGCGGGGTTGCACGCCGATCAGGTCCGGTTGGCCGTCGCCGGTTGGCGGCCGCTGGCACGACTCCCAGAAACCATCGTCGGATTGGGTGGCGTCGACGTCATCGACGTCGTCGATCTGCAGAGCGCCGGGGATGCGGCTGCCTTCCTCGATCTCGACACGCCGATCGGTACCGTCGACGGCGACGTCGCAACTCCCGGTGGATGGGTCGCCGCTCTGGCAGCACTCGGTCAGCCGATGACACGACGTGACGCGGGCATCGGCTGGCACGAAACGGCGAATCGGTAGGCTGCACAGATGCGCATTGAGTCACAACGGCTGGGAACTGTGGTGATCGACGATTCGTCGATCATCTCGATTCCTGATGGCCTCTTGGGCTTCGAATCGCATCAGCGATTCGCCCTGATACCCGCCGATGAGGTGGGTGCTTACAGCTGGCTGCACTCGGTCGATGACCCGCAGCTCGCGTTTCTCGTGGTGGCACCCGACTTCTTCTTTCCGGACTACGCGCCGGACCTGCCGGAGAACGAGGCAGCTCTCCTCGAACTCGCGGACGAGAACGACGCGCAGTTGTTGTGCCTGATCACGATCACCGACGACGACATCACCGCCAACCTCATGGGGCCGGTCGTGCTCAACGTCGGAACCCAGGTGGCCCGCCAGGTCGTGCTCGCCGATCAGGGATTCGACACCCGACAGCGGTTGGGGAGCAGCTGATGCTCGTCCTCAGCAGGAAAGCCGGCGAATCGATCATCATCGGCAATGACGTCACACTGACGATTCTCGAGGTTCGCGGGGATCTGGTGCGTGTCGGAATCGACGCCCCCCGGACGGTGTCGGTGAATCGCAAGGAGATCCACGAGGAGTTGATGGCGGCCAACCAGACCGCCGCTGGTTCGTCGGCCGCTGATCTCCGGCGTCTCCCGCAGCCGCCCGGATAATCTGACGAACGGCCGCCAGCGTGGGCTCGGTTCCAGGGTTCTGCAGGTTTCTCAACTGATTCCTCAGGTCGGCCGTCGGGATTCCGATTGATGAGTTGCCCACGGAAGGGGAATCAGGATCATGGATTTGATCGACAAGCTGGCGGAGCCGCGCATGTCGACGCCGTCGTTGACGGCGGATGACTGGGACGGGATGCTCGAGCGCGCCGTCACTGGCGTGGGGGTCGATGTTCACCTCCAGCCGATCGTCAACGTTTCTCAGCGCAGCATCGTCGGATACGAGTCGCTGGCTCGATTCGACCATCCGTCGGGCATGACGCCGGATCGTTGGTTCGCCGAAGCACGCGAACGCGGGCTCACCGCGGACCTCGAGTTGGCGGTGCTTCGGACGACCTTGCGCCACCGTGGGGATCTCCCGCCGGGGTGCTTTCTGAGCCTGAACATGGAACCCGACGCGTTGATGGATCACCGGGTCTCGTTGTTCCTTGCCAACCAGGAATCACTCGCAGGGTTGGTCGTCGAGTTCACCGAACACATCGATGCGGGAGCCATTGCGGGTCTCGCCAGCGCCATCGACGATCTGCGACGCGCCGGGGCCAAGATCGCGGTCGACGACGCCGGCGCCGGATATTCAGGGCTCAAGCGAATCGTCGAGCTGAAGCCGGACTACCTGAAGATCGACCGATCGCTGGTCATGGACCTTGACCGCAACGATGCCAACGCAGCAATTGTCGAGATGCTGGGCGGGTTCGCAGCGCGGATCGACGCCTGGGTCATCGCCGAGGGCGTCGAGCGTCCGGCGGAGCTCGACCAGCTGCGGCGACTCCGCATTCCCTTGGTCCAGGGCTATCTGCTCGGCCGGCCGCTTCCCGGGTATCAAGGACTCGGAGCCTCCGGTCAGGGTGTTCTCGCCGCCTCGCCAGTCGTCGATGACACCACCGTCTCCATTCGGTCGATCCTCGAGACCGCAGCGTGGGTCACCGAGGACGAGCTCGATGAGGCCCACAAGATTCTCGAGCACCGGTTGGACCTCGACGTGGTGGTGGTCGTCGGTCCGAATCGTCGCCCGGTCGGCAGCGTGGATCGAGAGACTCCCCGCGGATCGATTCGACCGGTGTGGCGAGCGTGGGCCGGGACAGCGATTCGTGACCTCGCTCGTCAAATCGTGGCCCGTCCAGCTGGTGACCGCTACGGGATCACGGTGTGTTGTGACGCGGCCGGTCGACTGCTGGGTATCGTTCGGCTGGAACGACTCCTCTTCGAGCTGAGTGCATGATCCGGTCGTGGCGCCCCGATGCGACCCCCGACCACGATCGGCCGAAGATCACGTGATGGGTTGGCAGTCGGATCTCGACTGGCGCTGGCGCTGGTGAGGCTCGCGCCTTACCCTCGTCGCCATGGGGCGGAGACGGACAGCAAGCTTGATCGCGGGCGCGGTGGCGTTGGTTGCCACGATGTTGGTGGTCGCCGACGACGTGAGTGCCTGGAAGCCAGCGACTCACGAGGCGGCTGCCTTTGAGGCCTACGCCGACGCGGTGGACGACGGCTATGTGACCATCGAAGGCGTCTCATTGCCCGTTGAGCCTGAGCTGCTCGCCGCCCTTCGGCAGTTCCCGGAGTCGTATCGTGCGGGCGTGCTCGGGCCGGACGCCTACCCCGACATCTACGTCGGCCAGGCAATGATCCACCCCGACACGGTCACCGACAACGACAAACTCCCGGCCGACCCGACCCGACACTCGTACACCGACGACTGGATTCGCGAAGTGTGGAGTCAGTCGTTGCTCGAGCCAGCGGGGCCGAACCGTCTCAAGGTGCGTGCCTTCGCTGCGGGTTTCCTCACTCACGCCGCCGGAGATGTCTGGGGACACACCTTCGTCAACGAGTTCGCGCAGGGCGTCTTCCCCTCGATTACCGATGTTGCCGAGGCGCCCATCGCCATTCGACACGTCATCGTCGAGGGCTATGTCGACTCGCTTCGCCCCGTACCGATCCCCGACCCGGCCGACATCACGCAGATCGACCCACCGAACGAGTTCATCACGAGAGTGTTCATCACCTCGACCTTCGCCCGGACCCACTCCGCCCCCGTGCATTTCGACGAGTTCCTGGACCGTCGGGTTCGGCTCCAGGCACAGATCGACAGCGACCGCGCCGCCGCGGCGGCGAACCCGTTCTACGGCTGGGTGATCGCCTGGCGGATCAACGCCAACATCGCGTCCGTGGCGGAGATCGATCGCGGATTGGCCGCGTGGCCTCAGTTCTCCACCACGGTGGCGAAGGCGCTGCTGGCGCCGGAGTCGAACTTTGCGGCCGCACGCGATGCCGCGGTGGAGACGGGTCTTCTCACCGTGCTGCCCATGTACGGCGTGCCGCGCCAGCTCGGCGAATGGTTCATCGCGTATCGCAACTGGCTGCGGGGGCTCAAGGCGCAGCTGGGAGCGGTGGTCCAACCGTACCTCGATTGGGTCGACGCAGTCATCGATCAGGGGATCGACCTCGTGCTGAAGAACTTCGTCGACCTCTCGCAACTGCCACCGGCGATGAAGGCAGTGGTCGACACCAACGGCGATGGCCGACTGTCGATCGCGGAGCTACGAGGGCTCTCCAAGGTCGACGTGCTCATCAACTCGCCGGCCATCCTGAGCTCCGCTGACAAGGCGCGACTCGATGCCGCCATTGGTATCGGCCCCGCTCGTGCCACGTTCGACACGGGTTCGTTCCATGCATTTCACGACACCGCGGTGATGTCGAAGCTGATCCTGCTGAGCGGCGACGGCCTCAACCAGCTCGCCGCGGCGATGGGTGTTTCGGGTCGCCTCTACACCTCGTCGAACCCACTGAACGACAACGTGATGATCGGCTGGATTCGATCCATCGACGGCGAGTACCAGTGGCGTTCGAACTCGCTGCGTTCAGGTGAGGACCGCAGTTTCGGCTTCGGGACGATGCCGCTGTGGGAGGACTGCCAGGCACGCGATCTCGTGTTCCGTCGGATCTTCGTTGAGCCGCTCCCGGGGGCGTTCGCCGAGGCCGGTGACACCTGTTCGGATCTCGCAGTTCCCACGGCTGGCTGAGACGCCGATCATCGGCCCAGGTCGGTCACACGCTCGCCGTCACACGTTGTCGGTCACACGCTCGCCGTCACACGCTCGCCGTCACACGCTGTCGGTCACACGTTGTCGGTCACACGTTGTCGGTCACACGTTGTCGGTCACACGTTGTCGGTCACGACCAGCGTCGACGCAACTCGACGAAAACCGTGTCGCCGACGATCGCCTCGATCTCCTCCGCCAGCGACTCGATCACTGGACGATCACCGACGTAGGGCTCGGGGCTCTCGGTGCACACCCACGCCATGTCTTCGCCGTGCTCACCCCAGTCGCGTCGTTGCCAGCCGCGCACCGTGGCGACCTCGACGTCGTCGGCCCGCATTTCCCAGTCGACCTTCACAGGAAGCTGCCAACACACCGACGGCTTCCAATCGATTGGTGACTCGCCGGCGGCCATGGCGCCGAGGTGCAGGGCGCAGCCGGCGCCACCCTCGAAACCGGGCCGGTTCAGAAAGATGCAGGCGTCGTCGATGACCCGCGTCTTCGATCGGGCTCCGTCGCCGAAGATGCCCTCAGCAGCCGCCCCGGCGTGATGTTGAAAGATCTCGGGGGTCAAGGCGGTGGCAACCGCCGACAGGTTCGTGGCGTCGTCGGTCCCATCGAGTTCGGCACCGAGGGAACAGCATCCATGGCCGAGGTGTTCCGCCGGTGCGGACAGGATCCCTTGGCAGCCACGTCCCCAGATGCAGGTCCAATTCGATCCCAGGAACCGGCGGTCGAATCGCCAGATGGTGTCACCGTCCTCGACCTCGATGATGCGAGTGTCGCTGACGCCAGTGTCGCTGCCAACAGGATCGATGCCCCCGGGATCGATGCCCCCGGGATCGATGTCTTCGGAATCGGGGTGGTGGTCACCCATGGGTCGCGCCCTTTCGGCCGTCTGCTCGGTTGAACCAGTCGAGTACGCCATGCGCCGCTGCCACCCCGGTGCTGAAGCAGCCTTGGAGGAGATAACCACCCGTCGGGGCCTCCCAGTCGATCATTTCGCCAGCAACGAACACCCCAGTGAGGCGCCGAAGCATGAACGATTCGTCCAGTTCGTCGAACGCCACGCCTCCCGCGCTCGAGATGGCGCGTTCCAGACCCGATGTCCCCACGATCGCGACTGGAACCGACGTGATCAATGCCCCGAGTTCAAAAGCATCGGTCGGAATCCGGTTGCCGGTGGCTTCGCGGAGCAGCGAGATCGACACGGGGTCCAACCCCAGGGTCCGCAACGACGTCGACAGGGACTCCTTGGGTCGGCGTCGCGAGAGTCGGGACCCGAGCTCCTCGGCGCTGAGGTCGGGTTGGAGGTTCAGCCACAACGTCGTGCCCCCCGTTGCGTCGAGTGAGCGGCGAATGGCCGTCGAGTGCGCATAGATCGGCCCGCCCTCGAGCCCCGTGTCGGTGATCACGACGCCGCCGCGAACCGCCACGCCGTCGACCGTGACCGCGACGTTGGTCAGGGGAGTACCACCGAATCGACCGACGAACACTGGCGTCCAGTCGACGGTGACCCCGCTGTTGGCAGGGCGGAGGTCGTTGACGGTGACGCCGGCGGCGCGAAGCGTGTCGACCCACCCTCCGTCGGAACCGACACGAGGCCAACTGGCGCCGCCCAACGCCACGATGACGGCGTCGCTCACCACGTCGAGCAGCACGCCGTCACGGCGCTCGAACCTCATCCTTCGCGGCGATAGATCTCCAGCATCGTCGCTGCCGAAGCCGACCCACCGATGCCGATTGACGATCGTGACGCCGAGCCCCGCCAGACGAGTCAGCCAGGCGCGTAGCAGGGGAGTTGCTCGAAACGATTCGGGAAAGACCCGACCGCTCGACCCCACGAATGTCGTCTCACCCAGTGCCTCGCACCATGCCCGGAGCGCTTCCGGGGGAAACGCCGTGAGCGCCTGTTCGAGGGGCGGCGAGGCGTTTCCGTACCGAGTCAGGAACTGATCGAGTGGTTCGCTGTGGGTGAGGTTCAATCCGCCGCGGCCCGCCAACAGGAATTTCCGGCCGACCGACGCCATGTGATCGAACAACGTGACGGTGACGCCCGCGGTGGCCAGGATCTCGGCGGCGATCAGCCCGGCTGGACCACCACCGACCACAGTGACGGTCATCTGCTCACGGGGACCGTCGAGCGCTGTCACCCACCAGACCCTAGGGCCGAGGTGGCCCAATGGTGATCGCCCGGCTCCCATGTGTGAGGTGCACCGAGAGATGTTCTTCAACCGTGAACTCACCAACCGTCGAGAACTACGAGACCAAGGCTCGAGAGGTCGAGGAATCCCGGCTCCCGGTGTTTCTCAAGATCGGTCAAAGGATCGTCTGGGTCGTGTATGCCTTGGTCGTGGTCAGCATCGGCCTCAAGGAGCGTATTGCTCGCCGGGAGCGGACCACGCGGGAGGCTCGACAATTGGCCGACAACGCCCGGTTTCAGGTCGAGACTCAGCAGTACGAGGCCCAACAAGAAGCGGCACGGGTGCGAGACGCCCGACAGTTCGCGTTGCAGCAACAAGAGGCGCAACGTCGGGCCGCCGAACCGTGAGCTGCGGCGCCCTCACCGCCAACGTCGCCCACCCGGTAGAGAGGAGGGAGTCACCAGCTCACGCGCCAAACCCTTTCTCAGGATCCGGCGGGCGCTGGCACGTCATCTGCGACCATCACGTTGCCGCCACCGATCTTTGCGCGGTAGAGCGCTGAGTCGGCGCGGCGGAGCAGATCGCCGAGACCAGTGTCGTTGGTGAAGGCCACGCCAGCGCTTGCCTCGACATGGATCGTCGATTGACCGAACGCGATCGGTTCGGAGCAGACGCGAACGAGGCGATCGGCCAACAACAGTGCTTCATCGCGATCGACGTCGCCGCACACGATCACGAACTCGTCCCCGCCGAGCCGCACCACGACGTCCACTCCACGCACCTGTCGGCGTAAGCGGTCCGCGATCACACGCAGCACTTCGTCACCGGCGGCGTGGCCGAACGAGTCGTTCACCGGCTTGAACCGGTCGAGATCCAGATAGATCAGCACCGTCGTGCCGCACACCTCGTCGGTGTCGAAGATCCGGTCCAACACGGCGCGGTTGGCCAAGCCAGTGAGCGGATCGTGCGTCGAGAGGTGCAGCAACTCTCGTTCGGCTACGACCAAGTCAGTGACGTCGACCGCTTGCACCGCGAAATACATCGGGGCGCCTCGGTAGTCGCGTACCAACGACTGGCTCACCCTGGCGTGTCGCACCGTCCCGTCGAGATGCTCGATCGCCACCTGCTGATCCCCGAGCGGGGGCCCGTCGTCGTCGAGCGCCACCCGGACGATCTCCGGGGGAAGGTGACCGAGCGGCTGCTCGAGCTCCGAGCCGACGAGTTCGGCGAAGGCATTGTTGGCACGAAGGACCGACCCGTCGAGAGCGACTTGCGCCATGCCGATCGTGGTGTCGTCGAACATCGACGACACCCGCATCGCGGCCTCGTCGAAGATCGCTGTGCTGGGGCGAATCTCACGCGCGGGTCGAGCGGTGACCACGAGCAGGACCTGCCCGTCCTCGAGTTCCACTGTCGACGCGATGCACTCGAGGTCCACCCAGCTGCCATCGCGGTGCGCAAGCCGGTACACGACCGGCTCCTTCACACCCGCGCCGGTCGCCTTCGCGCTGGACAACAGCTCCATCCCCAGCGTCAGATCGTCCGGATGCGCGAGTTCGGTCGCATGGCGCCCGTCCCACTCACTGCGCTTCCAACCCAGAATCCGTTCTATCGCAGCGTTGACCCACAACAAGTTGCCGTCGGCATCGAACACGGTCACCAACTCGGCGACGTGGTCGGCTACCGCACCGATAACGGCGTCGACGCAGGCCGGTCGTCGCTTGCTCTCGGGGTCAAGGAACGCCACGTTGACAAGATCGGCAGATGCAGGGGCCGGGTTGAACCTTCAGCCACCCGACGTGTATCTCGGGAACCTCCTCACCGCCGCATAACCGAGCGACAGTCCGCGCCGAACCAGAAGGTCGCGAACTCAGGCAGCGTTCGTGCTGGCCACACGGCCTGAGCGGTACAGCGACCACGCACTGGCGACAATCCAGGCGTCGGTGATGCCGAGGCCGAGGCGTTGGGTGATTCCGTGCCCAGGATCGGCCAGCGACGCGGTGAGCACTGCGGCCGAACCGAGACCACAGCGGGTCGACCAGGTTGCCCAGGTGCGGGAGCCCTCGGTACGAAAGGTCCGCGATGCCAGTAGCGGCGTGGCCGCCAACGTGATGTAGCCGGCGCCAGCGAACAGGTAATGGGCCGTATCGGCCCGACCGAGTGGCGAGGCGGCGACACCGAGCGTCGAGAGGCCGGTGAGCGTCGCCGCGATCCAGGCCGGCCCCGGGAGTGCTCGCCGCAGCGCCTGCGCATAGATCGGGATGCCGACGCCGAAGGCTACGAACCCACCGGTCATCAAGGAGCGGTTGGGGGCGTCGATGGCCGCCAGTTGGCTGATGGCGTCGTGAACGGGCGAGTAGCCATCCCGAACCGCTCCGGCCGACGCCCACGCGCCGATGAATCCGCCCACGCCAGCGATCCCTGCCAGCGCGACGCGAGACCATCCCTTCGAGAGCATCTTGGTTGGCTCGGGCTGGTCGATGGGAGGGATCATCCGACCAAGGCTACGGCCAGCTGCACATTTCATCTCGGTGATGTAGCGCCGGATTCCGATGGCGAGATCGACCGAGTAGTGCAGCCATGGCGGAAACGGTATCGGCCAGAACGATCCATGACTGCTTGCCGGTCGACCTAAGTGGCGCCTAAGTGGGCCTTGGTAGACAGCCCTCATGACGAAGAACCGACCCTCTGTCCGGGCAGCCGTGCGCCTCACCGCTGCGCTACTCCTTCCGCTCGTGGTGGCACTCGCCTGCACACCCGCCGGCGGCGCCCCGGCCATGCCGACGTCTACGACCACGACGACCACGACGACCACGACGACGGTCCCTCCGACATCGAGCGCGTTCTGTTCGATCTGGAAGATTCGCCATCCCAAGGGGCCTGACGGGCTGCCGGGACCTGCACCCAAGCCCTACATCTACGACCTCGATGCGGACACGGTGGTGCACGCCCGATCGGTCGAACAGCGAGGAACCGACTGTCAGGACCCGGCGGCCCGCATCCAGATGTTCGACGGTGAGATCATCGGTCGGGATCTCTACTTCCCGGCGAACAACAGCATCGATGGCCCGCAACTGAAGGCGACTCCGTACTCGCAGACCTTGGCACCCGGGCAGGCGCAGACGCCGACGGTAGAGATCGCCTCGCTGAACATCGAGCTGAGTCTGCAAGGCATCCGCATCTACGGATCGTTGCGCATCACGATCAACGGCGCCGTCTCGATCGTGACCTTCGATGGCACGTATCTGGACCTGCAGAACTTTTCGGTGGTCATCGACGCCCCGGCGTTGGCGCTTCCAGGTTTGGCGACGCGACCTGTCTCTGCCAAGGGGAGCCTGATCCGTCAAGGTGGGCTGAACGACATCTCGTTCGATGCGCGGGTCCCCGATCTGACGGTCGGTGACCTCACTGTGGCTGACGCTGCGGTCGAGCTGCACGCCACGACCACCACTGGTCTGACCGCACAGATCCAGGGAACCGTGAACACCGCTGGTAATCAGGCCTCGTTGGCGCTCGCAGCATCGTTCGATGCGACCGGTCAACTCCAGAGCATCGACGGTCGCCTGTCCGTGGCGCTCTCCGCTCGCCAAGCTGACGGTCAACTCGTGACGTTGAATGGAGACGTGAGCCTGTCTGGTCAGGCGTCGCACATCGTGGCGTCCTTCTCCGGTTCCGGATCGATCGGCGCAGACTCACTGACCAGGGCGGCGGGCCGCTTGGAGATCAACGCCAACGGGGTCGTGACGCTTGATGGGGTGTTCGATCTCCGTACCGGCGGAACGACACTCCACCTCGAAGGGGCGATCATCTACGACGGATCCCAAGCGATTCCCACCTTGTCGGCCGTGGCAGCCGGTACGTATTCCGGTGTGACCGCCGCTGGTGAGATCGTGGAGCTCCGAGGAAACGTGACGATCACCAATGTCGGCGGGACGTTCACCACCACGGTCGACGGCGACCTCCGGATTGGCACGCTGCGAGGCTCAGCCCACGCCGTCGTCGCGGTGGCGGGCTCGACGACCAGCCTGGCGATCGACGGATCCATCGTCAGCGGATCGTTGAACGCTGCCGTCACCGGGTCGCTCGTAGTGAACAACGGATCGGTGAGTTCGTTGCTCCTGAGCGGTCGCCTCAACCAGCCCGCGCAGATCGGTGGCATCTCGTTGTCCGGCAGCGTCACGGTCACCGGCGACGTCAACGGGTTGGCATTCGACATCAGCGGTTCTTGCACCGGCCCAGGCCTCAGCGTGGCCGGGTCGGCGTTGGTCGTGACCGACGCTGGGGGCAACCTCTCGGGCGTCCGGGCGAGCGTCAGCGGCGCGATCTCCGGTGGAGATTGGTCGATCGCGGGATTCTCCGGGTCGCTCGTCGCCGACGCGACCACCACGGTCGTGTCCGGGTTCGGTCTGGTCACCGGGTCCAAGGTGAACTTCGGTCAAGCCAGCGGGACGCTGCTCATCGTCAACGGCGTCGGCCAGTTGAACTTACAGGGCCAGGTATCGGTGACCTCCGAACGGAAGACGGTCTTCGGCGACTTCGCCATCGTCGACAACGAATTGACCATGGCCCGGGTCGGTGTGGTCTACCCGCCGATCCTGATCGACCCGGAGCGGGTGTGGGTTCGTCTTCGACTCGGCGCCGGCGGCAAATGCACCAACATCGAAGTGCTCGACGCGACGTTCCTGATCGGTTTGATCACCGGCGGCTTCGTCGCCGCCGACGACCTCGGTTGTCCGCGACCGTGATCCCGCCCCTCGACCGAGCGGGGTCACGCGCGGGCCGGTCAGGTCACGTCAGCGCGAAGCCTGATGTGTTCTCGGATGTCCGCGGCTTCGACGGTATCGCCGATCCGATCGAGCGCATCAGCCAAGATCTCACCGATCCGGTCGTCGTCGGGCAGCCGGATCCACGCGCTCCAAGCCGACTGACGAACGTTGGCGTCGTGGGCGCCGTCGCCGGCCAGGAGCGACGAGACCAGCGTGACCAGACGCTGCGACAGCTCCCAGCGACCATCGGCGAAGACATCGTCATAGGCGAACTGGGCGGAGCAGAGATCAGACTCGTAGTTGTCGACCAAGGCGACGGCCGCTTCGTGTTCGGCGGAATCGCAGTGGCGAAGTTCCCACACGTCGGTCGACAGCTCGCTCGTGTCCAAGCGGACCAGGCCACCGGAGACGGTGACGATCCCGACGGACTCGGAACCGAGCGCCCGACGCAGCCGCAGGAGCACTTGGTGAAACCGATTCCGCGCCGCCGCCGGGTCGGCGTCGGGCCACAGGTCATCGAGCGCGGCGTCGAGTGTCATCACGCCATCTGCCAACACCAGGCGTGCGAGGAGTCGGGCCGCGTGCCCGGTGGGGCCGGCGACGGACTGGTTGTCCTGCTCGACTCGCACCTCGGGGCACAACAATCTGACGCGTAGCCCGCTGGCTGCTGGCGCCTCGGGGGAGTCCACGCCGAAGCGGAGCGGCCACGGCGGCGGCAGATCGCGCGAGTACTCAGCGATCAGGCGCTCCGCAGCGCTCGGAGCCCCGCGACGGAGGAGATCCCATGCCGCTGTCGCTCGGGCTTCGAACTCGCCAGCGGGCTGAGCCGCGAATCTGTCAGCGACGTCGCAGTCCCATGATGAGGTGGAATCAGCGCTCGGGGCACCGGTCAAGAACCGCAGGCGTTGCGACACCGACGAGATGAACTCTTGTTGGTAGCCCCGTTGGACCTGGCCCCCTACGAGCGCGCGAGCACGATCCAGCCAGATCGCCGCGCGAGTCGTGTCGTCGTGGTCGAGGAACATGTTGGCGATCTGAACGGCGAACGCAGGAGCTGCCCGCCGGAGACGAGTCCCGGCGGTCAACGACTCCCAGGCCACGTCGAGCTCGGTATCGTTGGCATCCGACGGTCCGACGTCGAGGAGGTCGATGCCTGCTCGAACCAACGCGATGCTCGGCAGCACCAGTTCGTTGCCGGTCCGTTCTGCCCAATCCGCCGCAGCGTCGGTCGCCGTCCGGGCACCACGTACATCGCCGAGCCGCGCGTACACGTCTGCCAATTGGATGGACTGGTTGGCGGCCTCGGGATGCCCGATGGCTCGGAGCGCGGCGCTGCCAGCGTGCAGGGCGGCAACGGCAGACCCTGCCGGGTCGAGCCCCATCGCCACCCGTTCGTAACTGGACTGTGCTCGGTGCGGGACGGTGTCGATGCCGGCCTGCTCGGCGACGTCGAAGGCGAGTTCCTGCAGCCGTCGCCCCTCGGCGATCGTGATCGTGTCGCCGGAGAACAGCGCGGCGGTGCCGAGTCCGTACAGGATGTGGAAGATCGCGCGTCGGGCGAGTGGAGCACGTCCGGTGCTGAGTTCGCGAGCCGTCGCGTCGGGACCGATGCTGCCGATGATGTTCAGTGCCGACATCGCCACCTCGACCAATCGAGGATCTCCTCGGCGCCGGAGCAACTCGGTGCGAAAGCCGGCGACGATCAGGTCGTCCTCCTCGGTTGCATCCTGATGGGCGGAGAGCGCGTCGAGCACCGCGTCTGTCACACGAAAGCCCGGCTCGGCGCGTTGTTCGATCTGATCGACGCTCAGGGCCGCAGCCGCATCCAGCTGCAGCGTCGGCAGACGGCGCGCACTTTCGGGGATCTGCGTGATCACCGTGCGAAGCAGGGCGAACTGCCCGATGTCGAGGCATCCAGGTCCCTCGAGTTCGAGGCGTTCTTGGAGCAGTGAACGGTCGCCGACGAGTCGAGACAACAGGATCAGCGCCGAGCGTGAAGCGCCGACCCGGTCGAGTCGGTCGGCGAGTTTCGTCACGGCATCATCAGACGGACTCGAGTCCAGCAGAGCGGTTCTGATCAGCTCTCGGATCGTCCACCGATCGTCGTCGATCTCGATCATCGCAGGATGTCGCCGAGCGAACTGCACGAGCTCGAGATCTGCGGGCTCGTCACCGATGGCGGCTCGAGGAATCGACGACAGGGTGGCGAGCGCCGCCAATGAGTCGTGGGCAGCGGGCCCCAACTCTGCGAGCGCCTCAGCGGCGAGCGCTGCTCCGGCGACCTCGCCCGAACGTGCGAGCGCCGCGGCAGCCAGCGGCCAGCCGCCGGACTGCCGCCAGATCTCGATGCCCGAAAGTGGCGACCCGGCGAGACGCGACAGCGCCGCGCAGTCCGATTCGTTCAGGAGGAGATCCTGGGCGCCGAACAACAGGCTGGATCCGTCGGCGACCCCGCGGAGGAAGCGCGCTGGTGGCGTCGCCCGGGTGGTGACGACGATGCGGAAGTCGTCATCGGCGCGATCCATCAGCGGGCCCAACACCGGTTCGTCATGTCCATCGAGGAGGTGCAGGTCATCGACGATGATGCTCGCTGGGCCGGCGAGATCGCCCAGGGCATATTCCAGTCGGGCAGCGCCGGTTGTGTCGGTGACTCGCGGTTGTTCGCCGAGATGCGGGAACGTGTCGACCAACGCCGCGAGCAACGTCGACGCACCCCCATCGGCAGCATCGACATCCGTCAACCGGCACCAGATCGTAGGTCCCGGGCTCGATCGGGCGATCTCGTTGGCCACCCAGGACTTGCCGTATCCGGAGGGTGCGCTGAGCACGACGCATCGGGAGTGTGCTGCCCGGCGCAGCTGATGCTCATCCACCGTCCCAGTCAATCACGCGTCTCCGAGGGTGCTGAACGAGCCGTTAACGCCAGCGCAACACCGGTGCGGGCACACTTCCACCATGATTCGTCGAGCGCTCGTATGTATCCCTGCTGTCGTGATTCCTGTCGTGATGGCCTTGAGTAGTTGTGCTCCGGGAGGACGTCCCGGTGGCGGCGGTGCTATCGGCTCGCCCGTGGACAACAGCGCGGGGGACCCGTTGGACCCGACGAACCTGCCGCTCGGCGACTATCACATCAGCAACGCGCCGCAGCGAGGCGAGATCTACTCGTGTCAGGCCGCGTTCAATGGCCCGGGCGGAACCGGCACGCCGCCGTGGATCCGCACCAACGGGACATGGGACTCCACACAGAAGCTCACGGTCTCCGGCGCAGTGTCGTGGCCCACGGCAGCGTTCTCCATCTCGTTGTCAGGTGCCAATCGGGTCGTCACCGGCAACGGGCTCCCGGTGGGGTTCACCACTGGCGTCTTCCCGATCCAAGCCTCTGATCCGGTGCACGTTTGGGACGGCAATCCCAACTCCATCGGTGCCCACACGATCTCCTTCACGCTGCCGTCCGCGCCGACAGTCGCGGCGGTGTCATCCTGCACGAGCATGGGCATGATCGGTGTGGCGCTCGATGGCGTGCCCATCTTCAACGGCCTCGATGGCGGTGGTCGCGATGCCGTGGCCCATGAGGCGCAGGACCTCTGCGGGGGTCACCCCCAACAGCAGGGTCATTACCACTACCACTCGATCTCGGACTGCCTGCCCGGCGCCAACTCCTCGGACCTGATCGGCTACGCCATCGACGGGTTCGGGATCTACGGTCCGCTCGACGGCACTGGCAACGAGCTCTCCAACGCCGACCTCGACGAGTGTCACGGGACGACCTCGCCGGTTCAATGGGATGGCCAGACGGTCAACATGTACCACTACGTCGCCACACGGGCCTACCCGTACACGGTTGGCTGTTTCCGGGGCACCCCCATCGCCGTCGCTCCCTGATCGAACTGCCACACTGCCCGATGTGCGACTTCTGATCGTCGAGGACGAACCGGCGCTCGCCGCCAGTCTCGCCACGGGGCTTCGTCGGCGGGGCCATGCGGTGGACACCGCCGCCGACGGGCAAGGCGCGCTCGATCGAGCGCTCGTCAACGACTACGACGTGATCCTGCTCGATCGAGACCTCCCGGTGATCCATGGTGACGACGTCTGTCGACAGCTCCGCTCCAACGGATATCCCGCGCGCATCCTGATGTTGACGGCCGCCGCGAGTCTCGACGAACTCGTCGGCGGTTTCGACCTCGGCGCTGACGACTACCTCACGAAGCCATTCCGCTTCGAGGAGCTGCTCGTTCGGGTGAGCGCGCTGAGTCGGCGAGTCGCCAATCTCCCCGCCGCTGGCCGTCGGGTCGGGGATCTGGAGGTCGATTCCCTTCGACGTGTCGTTCGCCGGGCGGGACGAGGCGTCCAACTCACCTCCCGCGAGTTCGCGGTACTCGAGTTGCTGTTGGCGGCGGATGGGCGGGTCGTGTCGGCCGAGGAGCTCCTCGAACGCGCATGGGACGAGATGACCAACCCGTTCACAGCGTCGGTGCGGGTCATCATGTCCAGACTCCGGGCGAAGCTGGGAACGCCACCACTCATCACCACCGTGATCGGATCGGGCTATTGCATTCGAATGGATCATCACCCGGTTCAAGCTGATCAGATCGATTCATGACGACGCGCCGGTCCTTGACGATCAGGATGCGTTGGGCATTGACATGCGCGGCGCTGGTCACGGCGTCTGGTGCTGTGGTGCTGGTCCTCATGTTGGTCATGACTCAGCGTCTGCTCCGCGACGGGGCTCGCGACATGCTTCCGCCCCGGCCAGCGGCCGCTCAACCGGCGCCGGGCGCCGCGGGCGGGTCGCCTGCACAGCGAGAAGCCCAGCGCCGCGTCAATCAGGATCAGCTCGACGCCGGGCACACCGTCACCACCCATGTGATCCGACAGGTTCGCCTCATCGGCCTAGCGGCGCTCGGGGGACTCGCACTTGCGTCGGTCGGCATCGGTTGGGTGGTCGCTGGTCGGATGATTCGTCCGTTGCACCGAATCACGGCCGCGGCCGCCGCCGTGTCCGGTGCCCGGCTGGGCGACCGGATCGACTTGGATGGACCAGCGGACGAGCTCAAGGAGATGGCGGACACCTTCGACGCCATGCTCGATCGACTTGATGTCTCCTTCGCCGCCCAACGAACGTTCGTCGCCGACGCCTCCCACGAACTCCGCACACCGCTGTCGGTCATGCGAACGGTGGGGGAGGTGGCGCTCGACAACCCCGAGGCCGACGTCGAGGAGCTCCGGGCGGCGTTGGGCTCCAACATCGAAATGTTGGAACGCACGAGCGATCTCGTCGATCGACTGCTGGCGCTCTCCCGGGCCGACACACTGGTGGCAATCACCGATCACGATCTCTCTGACTCGGTGCTCATGTCGCTCGCGACCCGTGCTTCGATGGGCATCGATGACGCGGGAGTCGTGCTTGATCTCGCGTCCGCCCCGGTGCGAGGCGACCCGTTGCTGTTGGATCGACTGGTTGCCAACCTGCTCGACAATGCTGCGACCCACAATCGTGTTGGCGGTCAGATCTGGATCACGACCTCAAACGATGGCGCCTCGTCACGGATCGTCGTGGAGAACGATGGCCCCGCGGTGGAGCCCGACGTCGTCGACCGGTTGTTCGAACGATTCACCCGGGAAAACCACTCGGCGACAGGGACTGGGGTCGGGCTGGCGATCGTGGCAGCAGTGAGTCGCACCCATGGGGGTGCGATCACGGCTCAGGCGAGGCCGACAGGCGGGCTGCGAGTCGAGATCAGCCTGCCGTGAGCGGTCGATCAGCGCTCGATCTGTGAGCGCCGTCGGGCGCCGGCCAGCATCAGGAATCCGCCGACCATGAGGGCGAGAGCGGCGACCAGGAAGCGGAAGACGTTGGCGCCGGTCCATGCCAGGGGTGACGTTGTCCCCGGCCTGGTGATGGTCGCTCCCTCTACCGCAACGGCGATGTTGTCGGCGCTGGACGCGTTGGTTCCTGCCACCATCGAACCGACAGGTGGAGTCGACACGGTCGCGGCGTTGGTGACGGTGCCCGTCGAACCGGGACGAACCCGGACCGTGATCGTGACGGTCGCGGTGGTTCTGGCCGGAAGCTTCTCGGAGCGGACGCACACCATGCGTTGAGGAGTGACATCGCATTGAAAACCGTCGCCGACGGCAGCGATTCCTTCCAGCTGGCTGGGCAGATCATCGATGATCGTTGGTGGTTCGGCATCAGATGGGCCGTCGTTGCGAACCGAGATGACGTAGGTCGAGAGTTCTCCGGGAACCAAGGATCCCTGCAGACGCTTGGTGAGCACCAACGCGACCGACGGGATGATCGTCACCGAGTCGGTGTCCCGATTATTGGTGAGGGTGGACTCCGCGACCGATGTCGAGACCGTGGCGACGTTCGTGACGCCACCATCAGCGAGGGCGGTCACGTCGACGGTGATCGACAGCGCCGGGAGTTGTGCCCCGACGGCGAGGGGACCGCCGTGGGTACACAGGATGGCAGTCCCGGCGGCCGAGCAGATCCAACCGTCTCCGACGACCGACGAATACTTCAACCCAGCCGGGAGTTCGTCGAGCACGGTGATGTCGCTCGCCGGGTGGATGTTCGGCCCGAGGTTCGTGACGATGATCGAGAAGACGCCCTGGGTGCCGACCTCGAAGTTTCCGGTGTGGGACTTGTCGATGGCCAGGTCGACCAAGGGTGCCACGGTGACGGTGTCGGTCGAGTCATTGTTCTCGGGGTTCGGATCCAAGGTCGTGCCCGACACGGTCGCCGTGTTCGCCAGTTCATGCGGCGCGGCTCCGTAGGCGTCAGCTCCTACCTCTGCAACCACAGTGATGGTCGTTGATTCGTCGACGGCCAAGGTGTCAGGGTGAGTGCAGGTGATCAGCTGCCCGGCCGGATCGGTCGAGCAGGTCCATCCGGTACCGACGGCGCTGGTGAAGCTCAGTCCGTTCGGGAGCGTGTCAACGACGGTGATCGGACCGGCCGACACATTCGGGCCGTTGTTGGTGACCGCCAGTGAGTAGGTCCCGGAGGTCCCGACTTCGAAGCCGTTCCCGACATGGGTCTTGACGATCTGGAGATCAGCGATCGGCTGCACTTCGATGGTGTCGTCATCGGCGTGGGGCTCTCGGTCGGTCGATCCGTTCACCGTGGCGGTGTTCGTCACGGTATTCACCGCCGGCGCCGGAAGCGGCGCGGCGCTGGGCAGCACGTTCACCTGCACGGAGATGGGAGGCAGCGATCCACCGGCTCGAATGAGGGCATCGTTGTTGGAGAATCCCTCGCCCCGATCAAAGGTGCAACGGATGGTGCCAGCGGGGCCGAACTCCGAACCCGCTTGCAGTTCGCATCGCCAGCCCGAGCCCGCTGCGGAGATGAACTCGAGTCCATCGGGGAGCTGATCGGTGACCGTCACCGGCCCGTATTCGCCCGATGGTCCTGAGTTGGCGACCACGATCTGGAAGTCGCCGGTCTCGCCGACCTTCCACGGGCTTCGCTCGCCGTCGTGTGACTTGTCGATGGTCAAGGAGGCCTTCGGGATGACCGGTGTGATCTCCGTGTCGGTGCGAGGTGTCGGGTCGGTCACGCCGGTGACCGAAGCGGTATTCGCCACGTTGTTCGTCGCGCCGGGCGCCGGATCAGTGACGGCACCGGGTCCGACCTCGATGGTCATCGTCAGCTGTGTCAGCATGACACCAGGGTTCACGGCGTCGGCACCAGGGTCGGCGCCGATCCAGGTGCAGCTGAACGAACCATTGGCACCGGTCGCAAAACCCGTCGCCGGGACGACCGTGCACGACCACCCGAGACCAGCCACCGCCAGCAGTTTCAGTTGAGCGGGCGGGCTGTCGGACACGACGACAGGTCCGACCTCGCGTGAGGGGCCCTGATTGGTCACCGTGACGTAGTACTTGGCGTCGCGCTGGCCCACGGTGAAGGTGGCGTCACCGTCATCCTTGTCGATCGTCAGGCGGGCAACGGGTCGGGGATTGGATGCTGCGTCGTTGGTGTCATTCGACGGGTTCGAGTCGAACGGGTGGGTGACCCGGGCAACGTTGACGACGGGTGGCGATGGCGGCGTTCCGGGGTCAATGGTCGCGGTCACGATAACGGTGTCGAGGGCCGCGTCGATCGGGAAATCGGCGACGGTGCGGACACAGGACACCGATCCGTTGTCGTCGGGCCCGCTGCCGGAATAGCCGACACCGACGGTGGTGGCGGTGCCGGGCGATGGAGCAACCCCAGCCGACGAGGCCGAGCAGTCCCAGCCCGTTCCGACGGCCGACACGAAGCGCAGTCGGGAGGGGAGTGGATCGGTGACGGTGACGGGGCCGACCGCGGGAGACGGGCCGAGGTTCGTGGGTGTCAGCACGTAACGAACCTGCTGGCCGGGGACGAAGGGCGTCGAGATGTCGAGGGACTTGGTGATGGTGAAGTCCGACGATCGCCGGACCGGAGTCGGCTCGATATCGGTGTTGTTCAAGACGTTGCGATCGGTGTCGCGACCGGCAACCGTTGCACTGTTCGTGATTCGACCGGAATGTGAATCGATGTTGAGCGCTGCCAGACCGACATCGACCCGAAGGGTGATTCGGGCCAGATTGGCGTCGGCTGCGAGTGTTCCTGGATGGGTGCAGGAGACGTCGCGACGGTCCGGTGAAATCGTGCAGACCCAGCCAGCATCAGTTGACGTGGCCGCCGCGATGGTGAGGCCGAGCGGCATGGTGTCGGTGACGGTGATCGGGCCGCTCTCGGTGTCTGGACCATTGTTCTTGACGTCGAGGAAGTAGTACCCCGGGAGCCCCACCGTGAACCCGGCAGAGATTGGCGAGCCGTCGTTGTCCGGTGAGGCATCGGTCTTGCGGATCTGCAGATCGACAGTGCGGACCGTGGCGGCGGCCGAATCGGAGATCGGGGAGAGGGGACTGCCGCCGAGGTCGCTGGCCGTGATGGTCGCCGTGTTCACGTGGCGGATGCGGACGCCGTCGGCGTCGAGGAGGCCCGGGTCGGTGGCGGCTCCGGCCTGCGGAGTCGCGGTGTAGCGGATCACGATCGTGGCGCCGGGTGCCAGGTCGCAGAGATTGGTCCATGTGATCACCTGCGGGTTGGCAGCCGGAGTCGACGGCGCCGCGGAACACTTCGATGGGGTCTGCGAGGTCACCGAGGTGAAGGTCCAGTTCTTCGGAAGCTGATCGGACACATCGACGCCGTAGGCCGTTGCATACTTCGATGAGTTCGTGATGGTGAGTGCCCAGGTGAACGGCTGGCCGATGACGGCTTGATCCAGTTCGGTTCCGTTGCCGGTCGTCTTCGCCACCGACATCTGCGGACGGTACGGGTTGACCGTTTCACGATCGGTCGGGCCGTCGTAGGTCTTGAAATCGGGGCCATCATGGTTGGGATCGCCGAAGTAGGTACCGATGTCGGCGACGTTGGTCAGCGCTTGACCGTCGTTCCATGCCGTCGGGTCAGCGTCGGCGGCGTCGACCGTGACGTTGTAGGTCAACGTGCACGAGGTCGTTGGCGTCAGCCCGATCAGTTCGTTGTGCAGCGAGACCCAGGTGATCGTCCGGGTCGACGGGTCGAAGCTGGCCGACCCCGCGTTGACGCACGTTCCACTGAAGGCTGTCGGGACTCCGAGTCCGACCGGGACCACGTCAGTGGTTGTGATGTCGAACGCCGGCGCGCCGCCCGTGTTGCCGAGCGTCAGCGTGTAGCTGAGCACTTGGCCACCCTGGACCACTCGCGTCGCGGTATTGACGCCCTTGTCGAGCGTGAGCTTCGGTTCGACGACCTGCAGTGATGCCGTCGTCGACAGCGAACGATCGAAGCCCGAGGTGTCGAGGGAACCCACATTGTCGACCTTGTTGGTGATGTTCCAGAACAGACGCGCCGTGTTCGTCAGGACGTCGCCAGTGGTGGCGCCAGATCGTACGTGAGCGGTGTACGAGATGGTGATCACGCACGGGGTGTCCCCACCCGTGACGTCACCGAGGAACCAACCGCTGTTCTGCGCGACGTTGGCGATGGTGTGCGGTGCCGGGCCGGAACGGATGCAACCAGCCGAAAAGTTCTCGAGACCGAACGGGCCGTAGGCATCGAACGCCACGTTCGCCGGGAGTGTGTCGATGATGGTGGCGTCGTATGCAGCGACCTTCGCGGGGATCGTGACTGCGAGCGAGTAGTTGGCCTGCTGGCCGGGGACACGAGCTGCGGGGTTGACGGCCTTCGTCAGCGCCAGTGTCTTCACCTTGACGGTGTCGTTGACGCTGGCGGTATAGGTACTGCGCTCGCCAGCCACGGTCCCGGAGATGGACGAGCCACCGATCTTGGCGGTGTTGACCAGATCGGTCGCAGCCACCGCTGGTGAGTCGAGCTTCGCCGTGTAGGTGAGCACGATGCTCTCAGCTGGCTGCAGGCCGACCTGCGGCGCGGATCGCATCTCGAGATCAGCCAGGCTCCAGGTGAGCCGGGTCTGGGCAGCAGCACATGGTGCTCCGCTTCCAACTGTGGCGAGTCGGGTTCCGGTGGGGACGATGGTACCGAGTCCGGCCGGAACACAGTCGGTGACCACAACCTCGTGCAACGGAGATCGTCCGGCGGAATTGCCGACCGTGAGCGAGTAGGTGACCTGGTCGCCGCCGGCGAACGGGCCAGCGGGGGAGTGCGCCTTGGTGATGGTCGGTGCCGGTTCGACCACGGTGGTCGTGGCGCTGGAAGTGGTGTCACCGATCTTGGTGCCACCCACGGCGTCGTTCCACGTCAACCGGGCAGAGTTCTTCAGCTTGGCGGCATGCACGTTGGCGACGACGTCTCTCACGATCGCGGTATAGGTGACGGTGATGGCCCGATCGGTCGAGTCGTCGTTCTGGTACATCGCCGGAAACGCGAGGCTCCATCCGGTCGCGGTCTGGGACATGGAGAATGTGGTGGCGTCGTACGCCGTCGTCGGCAGAGAGGTCACCACTGCCGATCCGACCTCGTAGCTGAATCCTGCCGGGAGGGTGTCGGCCACGATGGCGTTGTAGAGCGACGTTCGCGCCGGCACGACCGACTTGACCGTAAAGGTCACCCGTTCCCCGATCGTCGCCTGATCGGCCGCGTTGTTGCCCGACTCGACGATGGCCGTGGTCCTCGACTTCGCGACGGTCGCCGAGGGGAGCATGACGGTCGCGGGGTCGCTGGCTACCGGAGAGTTGGATGTGACCGTCGGGTCGATATTGGTGGCCGGGTAGTAGACGGTGCCGCCACCGATGTCGCTGTAGTTCCTGACGCCAGCCGTGTTCTTGTATTTGGCACCGGCGGCGGCAGTCGTCGGGATCAACATCGTGTAGCTGTAGCGGAGCGAGTAGCCAGCGGGAATAACGCTGGCGGTGAAGCTGATCCGGTTGGCAGTGCACGACACATCGGTCAGGGTCACCGATGGCACCACGGGCAGTGGAAGCGCCGTGGTCTGGCGGACGAGGGTCGCAGTCGTCGGGAGGGTCCCGCTGAGAGCTGAACACGACAGGCCTGTCGGCAGGTTGTCCCAGATGGTCGCCGCCCGCGCGTCAGGAATCTGGTCGTTCGTTCGTTGGATGACCCTGGCCAGGTCATCGCTCGTATCGCTGGGCGTACCCCGCTCGTCGCGGAACTGCGGCCCGACATTCGGGACGTCGATCCGGAAGGTCGCCGTGTCACCCTGGATGACCGTCGAGCTGTCATCGCCAACGACTGGCTCCCGAGGGAACCCGGTGATCGATGCGCCCGCACGGACGACATCGGTGACGCCCTTGACCAATTTCAGCTCTGGCTCTGCGAGGACGAAGGTCGAGGCGTCGCGAAGTGACACGGAATGACCGGCGGTGTCGAGACCGGTCACCTTGAGGAGGTTCTCGATGACGTCGTAGTTGTTGTTGGCGCTGGGGTCGTCGCTGATCCGCAAAGCGATCACCACGTGGAAGGTCGAGCCCTTGGCGCTCGTGAACCGCGGATCGGCACCTGATGGAGTCCCGACCGCCCACACCATGGGCTGGCCGGGCCCGTAGGGGCCGACTGTGGTGAGGAGTTCGTCGGGCGTATGGCCTGCTCGACGTGAGTAGCCGAGGTACGTCGAGTTGGCGGGCAGGAAGTCGGTCACCACCGCGTTGCGGACCCGGATGTTGGCGGGAAAGTCGACGCGCAGGTCGAAACACGCGATGTCGTTGGGGGCGAAGCGGGGGATGGTGGGGTTGGCTGCTGTTGCCGCCGGAACGACGCCAGACGAGCACTGATAGTTGGTTCCAGCTATTGCCACCGTGGTGTTGGCAGCAGCAGTTCCGCTGAGCGTCTGCTTGTCGATGCGGCTCCAGGATGAGCGAATGGTGGCCTCGGACGAATCGGCGATGTTCTGAGCGCCGGTCTCGTCGTCGCCGCGGACGACGGTCGTCGAAGCTGTTGTGGCGACCTGGTTGGTGAGGCCGTCGAAGCTCAAGACCGGCTGACCCGTGGCCCGGTAGTCGGGCAGCGTGCTCGTACGGAACGTGACGGTGGCGATTGCGTTGGTGGCCAGCGTCGGCGACACGGCCGACTCGACGAGCAGCGATGCCAGGTCCCAGACCAGACTCTGTGTCCCAACGTTGGTGGTGGTGAACGTGGTGACGGTCGGATCGAAGGGTGTGACGGTGGAGACACCGTTCGTGATCGAGCCGGATCCGCCGATGTACTCGAGGCCGTCAGGCAGGGTGTCGGTGATGGAGAGCTGTCCGACACTGCGGTACTCGCCGGTATCGATCTTGAGTGTCCACGTGGTCTCGCCGCCGTAGGAGATGCCGTTCAGACAGTTACCGGTTCCCGGGTCCTGCGGATTCGTGGGGGTGGCGTTGCAGGCCGATTTTTTGATCCGGAGATCCTTGGCGGTCACGGTGTGGATGGTCCGGTCCCATGTCTGAGTCGGCGCTACTCCCGTGTTGAGCCGACCGGTGTAGGTGCCTGTGATCGAGGCACCGTTGCGGAGGGAGAGGGGAGTGAGGGTTTCGGTGGTGACGGGGCCGGTGTTGTTTGCGAGGTTGGCGACCTGAGCGCAACTGTCGATGGCCGCGCCGCACGCGACCGCAGGAATCGGGGTGCTCGGGAAGAGCTCGTTGGCCCGATTGGGGATACCAGCCCGGTAAGTCACGACGCGGACCTGAGCCTTGGCGAGATTGCCGATCGCCCAACGAACATGGGTGTAGACACCGCTCGACAGCGGCCCGGACCCGTCGGGATCGATCTGTACCGTTTCGACCAGATTCGGAGCCGGGCAGTTGACGGTGAGGTCGACAGTGCTCGCATCGAGTCGGGGGGCCCCCGGGTACTCGACCGCGCCGCCGGGCGTGTGGTCGGTCGTTCCGCATCCGAGGAATTCGAGACCAGCGGGCAGGTAGTCGTCGACCATGGCGGCGTTGGTCGCCGCGATCAGGTTGTTGGTGATCGTCAACGTGTAGATCGTGTCGTGATCGTGGATACCGCGGAGCAGTTTGGCGTCGGTGCTGGGCTCCGACTTGGCGATCTGCACGGGAACCACGGTGGTCGTTCCTGACGACGAGGCGGTGTCGGTGGCCGACGTCGAACCGGCAACCGGTGAACCGGTCGCGGTGAATCGGGGAACGTAGCGGGGATTGGTGTTGCCGTAGACGCTCGCGGTGTTCGTGTACGCGTCGCCGACCTTGATCGTCTGATCGTCGAGCCCGGAAGTGTTGTGTGCCACGGAGTAAGTCACGTTCTGCTCCGACCCCGGCTGCAGGTCATTGACGTTGCTCCAGATGATGGTCGTCTGTCCCGTTGTCGGCTGGTTGAGAAGGACTTGGCTGGGCGCAGGAGATGCCGAACCGTCGACGTAGGTGACGTTCTTCGCCAGCACATCACGGAAGGTGGCGTTGTAGTAGCGCTTGGCGGATGAGTTCGTGGCGCTCCAAGTGTTCGCAGCCGTCAGGGTGACCTTGGAGGTCCCGCCGTAGACGACGGTGGCTGGCGCATCCTTTGTCAGGGTCAACGAATCGGTGGGGGTGGCCGCTCCCGCGAACGGAACAGGTGCCGCCGCCGCCAGCACGGTGGCGAACAGACCGACACAGGTGAGGAGGCGGACCACGCGATGGTGACGGCGATCGAGGACCGGCAGCGCCGGACGACTCCCGGCCGGAGCGCGCATCGATGTCGTTGCCTGGTCGGCCCAGGACTGCGCCCAGTATCTGACGAGCGCATCGTGGTCGTCCGAGCCCACGTTCGTGAACTTCAGCCCCACGGCGCTCGTGGCGAGGCCAGCGATGTCGCCGTGTACGGACTGGATCGTTGCTGCCAGTTGGAAGGAAGCACCATGGGGGGGCACGAGCGTCAGGACGATCTCGTCGCCGACGGGGCGCGCGATGGAGGGAGTGAGCCTGGCGCCCCCAGGGCTGAGGTTGCGAACCTCGAACTGTCGCCCGTCGATCTCGCCGAGCAACGATTCTGCTGACCGGTTGGTCGCCCGCCGCTGCGACTGTCGGGAGAGGACCACCTTGAGACCCCACAGACCTGGAAGCAGCGTGGCGACTCCGAGAGCGAGGAGTGCCACGGTGACCGGGCGCTCGGTGGGAGCAAGGGTCTCGGCGCCGAGGGAGGTGGCTGCCCTGAGCATGACGGCCACGTTGAGTGCGATCAGGAGACCGCAGGCGATCGGCTGGGAACCGAGACGTTCGAGGCTGCTGGCGAACTCCTTCGGTTCGTTGGACCCGGGGTCGACGGGAGGTCGCAACGACGACATGAGCGCTCGTGCGCTCGTGTCGATTCGAGCGACCGATCGTGCGGCGAACGAACCAGCGGTCGACTGCCCCGCAGTCAATCTCCAGCGAGACCACGCAGCGAGGGCGTAGGACGGAATGCCGAGCCCGAGTACTCCCGCAACGGTCAGCGACGCGGGCAGATGTCCGGAGATCACGGCGGCGATGACGGAGCTCATCCACACCACGGCAGCGAGACCGGACAGTTCATCGAGGACTACCGACAACGCAGTTGCGCGGGAACGAAGACCGAGGCCCCGGGCGACCAGCGGGTTCTGTCGAGATCTGAGAACCCGGAGGCGGTCGGCGCCTTGGCCGATCAGCCTCGCCTGGGCGGTCGCCTCGGGTTCGATGCCCTGGGCCGCAACAATCGAGGACGGCGCCGCCACGATCTTGCATCCGTTGCTCAGCAGATCGATCGTCGCAGCGAACTCGCTGGGCAGAGTGGCGACCGACCGCAGTGCAGTGGCACGGATGACCGATCCGCCGCCGATCCACGTCACCGGTGTCTCGTGACCGAGTTCGAGGCGACTGGACTGCACAGCAGCAACCAGGGGGTCTTGGAACTCGTGGCGCGCAACTCGGACGAGCTGCCGCAAGGGTACGGAGCCGGCGCTGATCAGGGCGACGGCGTCGGACACCGTTCGTGTTCCAGCGGCGCGCACCGCCCCAGACCAGGAACCGTCTGATTCCACGAAGTCGGCGCCGAGCTCCTGCGCGAGTTCCTGGAATGCTGGCGTCGGTGCGGCAACGAGTAACAGTCGCTCGTGGTCGACCACATCGAGCGACGCGAGGAGCGCGGTGCGGACCTGGGCAGCGCTGTCACCAGCGACGAGCACGGCGATGTCGATGGAGACCAGCGGCTGGTCTGGCGCCGTCAGCGAGTCGTTCGACGCCGCACTCGAGGCTGCGCCTGCGGAAGCCCGATCTCCCAACGACAGCAGTGCCAACCGCACTACCGCGAAGGCTTCGACCGCCCAGATGGCCCAGAACAGCACGCCGGGCACGCCATCCCGGGTGGCGACAACGCGCCACGCCAGCCATGTGACGCCGAACGCGAGGGCACTTGTCCTGAGGGCGTGGTCGGTGCGTGATGCGCGTGAACCGCTCATGTGTGGGGAGGCCTCTCGCTGGCGATTGCTTCTCCAACGGCCGCTTACCGCTGGAATTGAGCGTCCGAGCCAAGACGGTGAGATCAGGTTCGTGGTTCAGGTGGTCGGCAACGAGACGAAGGGGTCGTGAGTTGGGGTCGTCTGAGTTGGGTCGTGTCTGTCAGTCACGGGGTCGCGACCCCCGCTACGCTCCTTGCCACATCGACAGTTGAGGTAGACGAGATGGCACACACATTTGTCGGGTGCACCGACGGATCCGAGCTCTCCATTGCCGCGTTGGCGGCAGGGTTGTCCATGTTGGATCTCGCCGACGCGAGGATCGTGGTGGTCTCGGTGGTCGAGGCAGTCGATCCGATGCTCGTGACCGGAACAGGAATCGCCGGCGGACTCATGAGTGCCGAGGAGTTCGCAACAACTCAGGAGCAGGAGATGCTCGAAGGCGAAGGCGCACTGGCGGCCGCCGCGGCGAGCCTTGGTCGCAACGTCGAGACGAGGGTTCTGACCGGCGACGCCGGCCCGACGATCTGTGACTTCGCTGACGAGGTCGAGGCCACGGCGATTGTCCTGGGATCACGGGGCCGGAGCGGGTTCAAACGAGCGATGCTCGGCTCGGTGTCCGACTACGTCATTCGAAATGCCAGCTGCCCGGTGCTGGTCACGGGTGCCGAGGCCGACGAAGCGCAGTAAACACGGTTGTCCCCGCCGGAAAGTGTTTGAGCCGGGCGGGGCGGGTGCCGATGATGGGTGATGGCCTCGACCGTGGACGAACAGCTCTCGCGCTTGGCGGAGCTTCATCAACAGGGTTCGTTGACCGACCACGAGTTTGCGTCGGCGAAGGCCGCTGCCCTCGATGCTCGGACAACGAACGACGTGCCAGCCGGTCCGAGGACTGTGTACTCCGTCCCGGAAGCGTTCGCCCTCCTCCCCATTGGGTGGATCATCTTCGTGTCGCTGATCCTCGGCCTGATGACCCAGGCGATCGGCAGTGCCGCAGAGTGGGAGCCCATTCAGCGCCCCGCGGCACCCTTCGTGTGTTCCGGCGGAACCATGCAGACAGGATTTGAGGTGTCGTACTCCGTGGCGGCCAAAGGTGTCGATAACGCAGTGACGTGCGATCGAGATGGCGTCGTGAGCGACGTCTCCGGTTGGTGGATGTTCCTCGTCCTCACGGTGATCTATTCACCACCCTTCCTGCTCCTGTTTCTGGTGCTGAAGCTGGTGTGTCGCCGGAAGCTGGCACGCGGATCGCCAACCGCGGGTGTACCGCCAACCATGGGCGTTTCGGTTGGGAACTCACCGCTCGTTGGTTGACCGACCCTCTGTTGTCATTGCGGCGGTTGTCATAGCGGCGAGCTGGCGAAGGACAGCTCCGTCCGCAGCTGAGGCATCGGGCCCGTACGCCGTCACGTAGACGCCGCGTCGCCCGTCGGCGGAGGTGATCGCCAAGAGGATCGATTCGTCGTCGGGGTTCGACGCACCTTCGAACCGCATGGTGTGGTCGATGGTCATCGTGGCGGGGTCGTAGGGGGAATCGGTGCCAGCGATCGCGAGTTGTCCGTCATCAGTGGCGGAGAAGTCCATGGAGTAGCCGGCGGCGTGCAGGCGATCGATGGCCCCAGACAGGGTCTCGCCAGCGGGGGACGCCACGATGAACTGAGCACGGGTCGGGTCGGTCGCGGGCGCCAACGGGTCGGCGCTCGCTGCCGCACGACCCTTTTCGAAGAACGCCACGGCGTCCGCAACGGTGACGTCCGGACGCCAGTCGAACCTGGCACCCCATGGCTCGGTCCACATCTCGCCCGATCGGGGCGCCCATGGCCCCACGTAGAGATACGGCAGCGGGTTGGCATCATCGCCCGGTGAACCGCCGAAGTTGATACCCGCTTCGTTCGTAGAGCCGGTCGAGAGGGCCAGGTCGAAATGCTCGGGCCACAAGGTGGCATCTGTCGGGGCGTCATCGAGATGGGACTCGGTGAACGTTGCCAGGGCGGCGGCAGTGAGGTGGAACCAGTCGGCAATGATCGCGGCGGAACGACGATCAACCGACAACAGATGGTCCACGTGCAGCGGGGTGACGAGCGAGTAGACCTCGGCGGGCCCCCCCGGCTCGATGCCGAGCTGTTGGCCGCCCGCCCCGATCGTGGTCAACGGCGCTCGCGTGGATTGCTCGCCGTTGGTCACCACGAGGTCGGTTCCGTCGATGGACACCTGGCGACTGTTGTCGCCCACCGTGAACGGCGGCGTGCCGAAGCCACCAGCCGTCGGCCGTAAGCCGATCTTGCCGACGTTGGCGTGGAGATCAGCGGCGAGCAGATGTTCAGCAACGGCGTGGAAGGCCGATCGGGTGTCAGCGAGCGCCACAAGGTCGGGCGAGGTGTGTTCGCCACGGCCGGCGTGAGCGGAGGGTCGATCATCGTTCATGAGTTCTTTGTCGGCGAAGATGCGCACTTGTTACGAGATGATTGAAACGAATGAGCAGGTTCGGTGACTGTCCATCCATGACCCACCTGGTTGGGACTACCGACTCGATACCGGCGTGTCGACCTACAACCCGACAGAGACCCTGCACCGCTTCGCCTCCAACGTCGTCGACGGCGAGACCTTCGTCGATCGCGCCGAGGTCACTTCCTTTCGTCGTCGTCATGCGGGCAGTACCTCGCGGAGGTCACGGCGGCCGTGAAGTACGGCATCCCCATTCGACATGTGCTGCTCGACAACGGGGCGCTCGGCAAGATCACGAAGGAACAGCGCGCGGGATCGTTCGATGTGTGGCAGACCTCGCTACACAATCCCGACTTCGCGAGCTCTGCCGAGCTGTGTGGGGCCCGTGGCCTCTCAGTGGCGTCGGCGACCGAACTCCCGGCTGCTTTGGGCGAGGCGTTCTCAGTGCCAGGACCGGTGTGCGTAGCGATCAGATGCGACGAGGAACTCCTATGAGCCAGGGTTGCCGATCGCATGGCCCACGGGTGTCGACGATCGGCAATGATGACGGGCTGTGGGTACTGACTTCGCCGACCAGGCAAAACTGGTCGATGCGCTCCGTCGGGGCGAGGAGTCGGCCTTCGCCTACCTGCTCGACACCGAGGATCGGCTGCTCCGGGTTGTGGCGCGACGGTTCGTGTCGACCGACGCTGCGGTGTCAGAAGTCGTGGCTGACACCTGGCTCGCCGTCATCGAAGGGATCGATCGCTTCGAGGGCCGATCAACGATCCGCACCTGGCTGGTGCGGATTCTGATGAACAAGGCCCGGACCCGCGGCGTGCGCGACGCCCGGTCGGTTCCGTTCGCGTCGCTCATCCCCAACGACGACGACCTGGCCGGCTTCGATACCGACCAGTTTCGTGGAGACTCCCGCCGCCGCTATCCGGGACACTGGACGGCCATCCCGGCCGACTGGTCGACCATGCCCGCCGAACGCTTCGAGGCCTCGATCACCATGGATGCTGTGCGCTCCGCCATTGCGGCGCTGCCAGAGTCCCAGCGGGCCGTGATCGTGTTGCGTGACGTCGAGGGTTGGTCGTCCGGCGAGATCTGCGACGCCCTGGACCTCACCGACAGCAACGAGCGAGTGTTGCTGCACCGCGCCCGTGGTGCCGTCCGGCGTGCACTGTCGGATCAGATCGAGGCATGGACGTGAGGTTCTTCGGCCGACGCGCGACGGGGGACGACCTGAGTTGTCGCGACCTGGTGACGGCCATCACGGCGTACCTCGACGATGAACTCGAACAGCCCCGCCGCGCCTCGATCCAGCACCATCTTGCCCAATGTGATGGTTGCGGCCACGTCATCGACCAGTTCCAGCGCACCATCGGAGCGGTTGGCTCCCTCTCAGCCGACGATGTCGAGGCGCTCGACGACACCGTCCGAGCGGAGTTGATGTCAGCCTTCCGCTCGTCTCGCCGCCGGTCCGATTGACGTCGAGAGGTGGCTGAGCTCCGTCATCGGGTTCGCGTTCTTTTCCGGGTTCGCCGAGAACGCCAGCGTCGGCAACGTGGTGATCGCAATGCTCGGAGAAGGACGTAGGGTCCACGTGGCGACTTTCATGTTGTCGCTCATCCCGGCCTTCGTCCTCTGGCCGATGACCCCGGTCATCCTCGCGCTGTTTCGCTACCCATGTTCGCGAGCTGGCCGCCGCCACCGCGGAACCAACGTTGGTGGGGTCGGCGCATCTCGACAGCAAAGGGGGCGAGTACCGCGCCCGACAGCAGATGCCACGACGTCATCGGTGATGCGGGCCTCGGACATGAGCAGCTGGTATTCCGCCACGGCGATGCCGATGTTCGATCGTTCGGCTTCTGGCAGGTCGTTGAGTTCACTGGCGAGCTCCTCCCGCCGCGCCAGCGACACCGGCGTGAGCGGCCGACCGTGGTCGGTTCGGAGGATGGCATCTGCGGCCCGACGCATCTCGATGGCGGTCAGGTTGTCGGTGAAGTCGGGAGAGACCTCCGCCAGGCGATCGCGTATCTCGTCGGTCAACGAGCGGACCGCGAGATGGTTCGCCGTGTCGGCGTGGGTGGCCACGAGCTGATCGAAGAGGGGGTCCCCCGCGGCGATCGGTCTCCCCGCTCGGATCACAACACGCGAACGAAGCGCGACCTTGTCCTCGAACGTCAGGCCCACTGGAATCACTGCCAGATCGAGGATGCCGTCGTGAAGCGCGTCGAGTGTGAGTCGAGCGGCACCGGTACGAAACGGGGGACAGGTGCGGGTCGTCGTGGGTCGTGCCCTCGGGGAAGATGGCAACGGTTTCGCTGTCATGGAGTCGGTGTACGACATCGGCGAAGATCCCTTGGTTGTCGCCACCACCGTCGACCTGGCGATGGATGGGAAGCACGCCGACTGCCGTCGGGATCATTGGCATCAGTGGAATCTTCCACAGGGTTGACTTGGCAAGGAAGCGCGGCAGCTCGCCGATGGCTCCGGTCACCAGCACCGGGTCCACGAATCCGTTGAAGTGATTGGCGACGATCAGTCTCGGGCCGCCGGTCGGGAGTTCATCGAATCCGACGATCTCAACCGAGCGGAACAGTCCGTTGGTGATGATTCGGGCCAGTACGCCGACCAATCGGTCCGAGCTGCGCCTGATCATCGGGGGAAGAACGAGGAAGAACTAGCCGATGGACCAGAGAACCTGGCCGACTCCGAAATCAGCTGCCAACATGGTGGGTGCTCCTTGCCCGACCGCAGGATGGTCGAAGACGGGAGCAATCTGTCAACAACGAAATGTCCGCAGAGCGGTTCAGAGGCGACGAAGCATGACCATCACCGAACCAGCCAGCCCGTACCTAAGTGGGAACTTCGGACCAGTGAGCGCCGAGGTCACTGCCTTCGATCTGGCGGTCACCGGCGAGATCCCTCAGGAACTCGATGGACGCTATCTCCGCAATGGGCCGAACCCCATTGCCGAGGTCGGACCGAACTACCACTGGTTCACCGGCACCGGCATGGTGCACGGGATCCGTCTCCGCGGCGGTGCTGCTGAGTGGTACCGGAATCGGTTCGTGCGAACCGACCTCGAGGCAGCGTTGCTCGGAGAGCCTGCGCCGCCGAGTCCCTTCGACCCGTCGGTCCCGAAGTTCGCGGCCAACACCAACATCATCGGCCATGCGGGGCGGACCTACGCCATCGTCGAGGGGGGCTTCCCCCCGATCGAATTGACCGACGAGCTCGAAACCATCGGACCATCCAACCTCAGTGGAACACTGGTTCACCCCTTCTCCGCCCATCCGCACCTCGACCCGACGACCGGCGAACTCCACGTGGCTGCGTACTACTGGGGATGGGGGAACGTGGTTCGGTACATGGTCGTCGACGTCGATGGCAAGGTACGGCATCAGGTCGATGTCGAGTGCCAGGGCGGAACGATGGCCCACGACTTCGGCCTCTCAGCGAACCATGTGCTGATCATGGATCAGGCGTGCGTGTTCAACCTCGAGCTCGCCATGTCGGGTGCCGGATTCCCCTACGCATGGGATGGCGAGTACCAGTCCCGCTTCGGGCTGTTGCCGCGAGAAGGGTCAGCAGCGGACGTCCAGTGGTTCGATGTCGAACCCGGATACGTCTTTCATCCGTTGAACACCTTCGACCGCCCCGACGGGACCGTGGTGATGGACGCTGTCCGCCATCCGCGGATGTTCGATCGAGATCGATCCGGCCCCAACGAGGGCGGCCCCGTTCTGACCCGATGGATGTTCGATCCGAAGACCGGCCGATCGTCCGAGGATGTCATCAACGATCGCGCCACCGAGTTCCCGCGCATGAACGAGACACTTCTCGGTCATGAGAATCGCTACGGCTACGCGGTGCACTTCGGCGGCGCCGGCGAGCACGGCGACACCTTCAAGTACGACCTCCGCGATGGGTCGATGCAGACGCTGTCACACGGCCCCGGGCGCGAGAGCCTCGAAGCGGTGTTCGTTCCCCGCGATGGGGGTGTCGACGAAGACGACGGCTGGCTGATGCAGGTCGTCTACGACCGGAACCGCGACGGCTCCGACTTGGTCATCACCAATGCCCAGGACCTGGCGAGTGGCCCGGTCGCGACCGTCACCTTGCCGCAGCGAGTGCCGTTCGGGTTCCACGGCAATTGGGTGCCGGCCGGTCAGTGACGACTGCGCCCGGCGCACGATCTCGAGAGAACCGTCAGAGCCCGAAGACTTCGGCGTAGCTCCGATGGAGATGGTGCAACGCTGGCTCGTTGCGACCGAACACCAGCGAGTCGTTGGCGCCCGAGGACATGCCGTCCTGGATCTTCTCGGAGATCGGATAGTCCTCGTCGCGCACAACCGAATGGAACATCTCGAATTGGGCTGCGGCCATCATCTCGTCCTCGGGGGTCTCGACGGGTCGGCGCCAGTAGTAGCTCTGATGCGTGATCGACTCCGACACCGACTGGCCTGGAAAGATCTGGAAGAGCTCGACGTGGTCGCCGGTGATGAGCAACGAGTTATTGGGGAACAGCAGGTACACGAGCTGTATGTGGTCCTCGGGCACCCACTCCGCCTCGGGCCGTTCGAGCAGATCTGGCAGGGTGCACGCCGCGAAGCCGACCCGCTGTGAGGTGCCGTAGAGATCGACGACATTGAGGTTGCCCATCGTGAAGGGCCCGATGCTCTTCCCGTGCAGAAACGGAAAGTGGTAGCTCTCGGTATGGGTGTCCATGGCGACCTTCCAGTTCGCCTTCGCCGGGAGTTCCTTGGTGCCCACCTGGTGAAGCTCGTCGAGTCGGAGGAGCGCGAGTTCCTTGAGCAGCGGCCCCATGCGCGCATCGAGATCGAGCTGTCCGTCCGGGGCCGTCGTCACGAAAATCAGCCCCGAGCGTTCTTCGCAGGGCAGCTCGGCGAGCCCACGTGTTGTTCGATCGAGATCATCGAATCCCTCGGCGCCAGGGATCCCGACGAGCGTCCCCTCGGAGTCGTAGGTCCAGGCGTGGTACGGACAGGTGAAGCGTTGCGTGCAGCCGGTTCCCTCGGCGACCGGCGCCCCACGATGTCGACAGACGTTGAGAAATGCCCGCGCGTTGCCGTCGCTGCCGCGGGTGATCACGACCGAGCGGCCGGCGATGTCGAGCACCTTGAAATCGCCGTGCTCGCGCACCTCGACCGACAGCCCGGCCACGATCGGCGACCGTGAGAACACGACGTCACGTTCGCGCTCCCATTGCTCGTGGTCGAGGTAGGTGGCGACCGGATTCGTGAAGACCGCGTCCGCCATGGATGTCGTTCCCGCCTGGTGGTGGGCCAACATTCGCCGAGTGATGTCGATGAGTACGTCGGGCTCGTGCATCCGGCTGGTCATGCCGACTGAGCGTACCGGCGACAAGCGCAACCGGTCGGATGAGTCGACGCTGCCCGGTACTGTCGGCGACCATGACAACGACCGAGACAGAGTCGGCTGGGCCGCGGGTCCTCGTGACCGGCGCCGGTTCTGGCATCGGCGAGGGAATCGCTTCGGTGTTGGCCGAGCGGGGGTGGACGGTCGCAGTCAACGACCTCGACGAGGACCGGGCAAGCGCCGTGGCGATTCGGATCGGCGGCGCGGCGGTGGTGGGTGATGTCGGTGCTGATGCGGAGGGCGTCACCCGTGCCGCCTCGACGATGCTCGGCGGGCTCGACGCGTTTGTCGCCAATGCCGGCATCCATCGACGATCCTCACTCGCTGATGCCACCGAGGAGCAGCTCGACGACGTGTACCGCGTGAACCTCCGTGCCGTCGTGCTCGGAAGCCGGGCGGCTCTGAGCTGCGGTGCTACCGCCATCGTGGCGGTGTCATCGATCGCAGCCCTCACCCCGCAGATGGGGGTTGGCCTCTACACCGCCTCCAAGGCGGCGGTTTCCGCATTCGTGGGCCAGGCCGCTGTGGAATGGGGACCGCTCGGCGTGCGGGTCAACGCGGTGGCGCCGGGCATGGTGCGAACGGCCATGGCCGAACCGGTCTACGCCGATGCTGACCTGTACGAGCGGCGACGGGCCATGGTGCCGGTCGGTCGGATCGGCATGCCCTCAGACATCGGTCAGGCAGTGGCGTTTCTGTTGTCCGATGATGCGTCGTACATCAGCGGCCAGACGATCGTGGTCGATGGCGGCTTCACCAAGGTGCTCATCGACCAGCTGCCCCACCCCCGCTGATCGACTGGGTTCGGCGGCGTTGCCGGTGGCCGTGGAACTCGGTGCACGCGCTGCGCAAGTATGAAACTCTCTGCGTCGTGGTCGATGTGCACGAAGCGCTGGCTGGCTCGTGGCCCGCGGAGGACGGAGGACCAACGCGCCGTCAATCGGTGTCGGGCTCGGCCCTGGGTGGCGCGATCCGTCAGCGTCAGCCACTCGGCGTCACGTCCCGCGAGGTCTTCGGCGCCAACATGTTGGTGATCGACGCGGCTGGACGATGCTTCTTGCAGGGCAACAGCCTGGGCGGACCGAACACGATCGGATGGGTCGAGCAGATCGACCCGATCACGCTCGAAACGCTCCTCCGCTCGCCGGACCTCCCCGGAGGGCAGTACTGGGCAGGGGGACTGCTGGCCCACGCCAACGGCGCGCTGATCGTGACCTATTCGCAGTGGTGCCATCGACTCGATCCGGTCACGCTCGAGATCTGCGCCGCGAGACATCTGCCACGACCTCGGCCGTACAATTCGCTGGTGGCCTTTCCGTCGGGGCATGTGGCGATGAAGGATTTCGATGCCGATGGCGCCATCCCCGCCAGCATTTCCGTGCTCGATCCCTGCGATCTGTCATCTGTCTGCGCCGAGGTCACCCTGCCCGAGGCGTCCATCGCGCGACTCTCAGCAGATGTCAACACGCTCTACGTGGTGGGGACCCACTCGGTGTTCCGACTGTTGTGGAACCCAGCGGCGCTCACCCTGGAGCTCGATCTCGACTGGTCGCCACGGTATCGAACCCTTGAGGGGCAGACCTACGGATGGGACCCGGTCATCGCTGCGGGCTCGTTGTGGTTCCTCGACAATGGCGAGGGGACCGAGCGTTTCGCTGGAACCTTCCGTGGGCGGGGTACTGCCACAGCACCATTGCATCTGGTACGCGTCCCGCT
>Ga0105047_10000442_pt1 | contig 70166 bp, 55 predicted proteins | sample MAT04_FD_78384 | JGI IMG/M metagenome (GOLD analysis project Ga0105047, IMG submission 78384) | Freshwater microbial communities from Lake Fryxell liftoff mats and glacier meltwater in Antarctica - MAT-04 (megahit assembly) | ecosystem: Environmental > Aquatic > Freshwater > Ice > Liftoff... | reverse complement strand
CCCTTTGTCCAACCCGGCCCTGTGATCACGCCGACGCCCACACCGGATTACCGGTTGGTCAATGAGATCACGCAGCCCAAGTCCGGTGACGCGGTCTCCGGGTATGCGCCGATCATCGGCACGGCGGTGATCAAAGACTTCATGGAGTATCAGGTTCACATCTCCCCGGCGGGCGACGAAAACTGGACCTGGCTCCTCACCAGCGACAAGGTTGTGCGCAACGGCATCCTGCACGCGCTCAATACCTATGGGCTTGACGACGACTTCTACGATGTGCGCGTGCGTGCGATTCGCCGCGACAGCAACTACACGGAAGCAATCGTGCGCGCCCTCGAAGTGCGTAACGCCAACCCACCCACGCCGACCCCCGTCTTTGACCTATTGGGCACACCGCAGCCCGTCTCCCCGCTGTTTACGGGTGCGGAACCGCCGCCAACGCCGACGCCGACTCCCCAATTTCAAAGCTACGTCGTCAATGGCCAGGGCATCTTCTCCCCCCGCAACGGTGACATCCTGGCCGGCGTTACGCCCATCGTCGGCACGGTCAACGGCAAAACCTACCTGAATCCATTTGACCGGTACGAATTGTCGATTGCCCCGAGCGGCGAGCCAGCGTGGCGTTGGCTCTTCACCGGCGACCAGCAGCTTTGGCAGTCCCAGATCTACACGCTCGATACGGCAGCGTTGGCCGACGGCTTCTATGATCTGCGGCTGCGCGTCATCTACCGCGACGGCAATTACGACGAATACTATGTGAGTCGCCTACGTGTCGCCAACCAGACCCCCGCCTCCACGTTGCAACAGCAAGGCCAGGTGGGCCAAAAGGGTACGGCGCCGGGCCTTTACTTCCCGTTGGATGAAGCCCAGGTGACCGGTCAACTGGAGATTGTCGGCACCACCGACGTGCCCGCTTTGCTACGCTGGGAAATCTACTGGTCGCCCAGCGGCGCTGACGACTGGCGTTTCCTGGTCAGCGATGGCCGACCACTGGTCAATAGCACACTGGCTAACCTCGATCTGCGCCTTTTGCCGGCTGGATCGTATGACTTTCGTCTGCGAATTGTCCGGCGCGACTACGGCTATACAGATTACGATGTACACAACGTGCAGGCGACGCCTCCTACACCGACGCCCATCCCGACAGCGCCGTTTGGATGAGGATCACAACATGGTTCTTGACGATGGGCCGCCTATTTTGGTGTCAAGTCCGGTGGTTGTATAATGCACTGGTTACGCTATCGTTCATTCTTGTGCCGTTCCACCTGTTTTTTGGAGCAGGATGCGGAAACACAAGTATCATAAACGACATTCGGAGGTAATTGATGAACAAAGCAAAATGGCAACGGTTAGTGGCAGCGCCCCTCGTGGCGTTGATGCTGGCGGCCTCATTCGCGCCGGCAGCCATGGCCGCCGGACAGGCCGCTATCCTCGCACAGACTCAGGGCGCTGAACTCAGCGGCACCATTGCGGGTGGTCAGTTCGCCAAGATTTGGTTGGGGCTCAAGCCAATCAATCCCGGCACGGTCACCGTGCGCGCAGAATGGGATCGGGAAAGCCCGGTAGGCAAGGGGTTAGGGTTTTACATTCTTGACGAAAGCAACTTGGCCGCAGTGGTGAATGGCGAGCCGTTGCAGGCCAATAATATCGCCGCCGGCGATACTACGTTCTACCTGAACAGTGCCGCCAACGTGCAAGGCGCAGCCTTTCGCGCCACCGGGCCTGATTACACGGTGGTGGTCTTCAATGACTCAGCCGCCGACGCGGTCTTCAAGCTGACGGTCGAAAACGGCATTTTGAAAGACGATTCCGGCCAAGTTGCGGCGCCGGCAGGTGAGGCGACGCCAGAAGCCGCCGCCGCCGATGCGGCAGCGCCTGCGGTGGCCGCAACGGATACGACTACTGCCACCACCACCACTACGACTACTACCGCCGCCGTGACGACGACAACGGCCGCACCGGCCGCGGTGGCTACAGTCGCCGCTGCCACACCGGCCGCGGTCGCCGTGGGTGGCGCCGTGAGCGCCGAGGAAATGAAGGGCGAATTGCCCAATCAATTCGACCAGCACTTCCTGTCCCTGAAACCGACAATCAAGGATGGCGACATCTCCGTGGTCATGACCTATGACCCCCAGGACAGCACAGAACTGGCCCGCCGCATCAACTTCTGGGTGCTGGATCAAAACGGCTTCAAGCGCTATCAAGAGGGCGAAAGCGCGGCCGACGTGGCCATCGCCGCCGGTTCCAAGTTCTTCCTGGATCCGGACACATCCAACAAGCGCGAGGCATCCTTTAATGCCGCTGGCTTTGGCCCGTATACGGTCATCGTGCAAAACAACTCACGTGTACCGGCTACCTATGACCTGACCGTGACCGGCGGCATCCTGACCGACGATTCGAATCAGACATTGACGGCACAGCAGGCGAGCGGCGTGGCGACAGCGACGACGGTTACCGGCACCACCACCACGACGGCGCCGGCAGTCACAACGACCACAACGACCACGACGACGACGGCCGCGGCGACAACCTCTGGCGTCGTCGGCCAGCCGGGCGGCACCTACACCGTCCAGTCAGGTGACACGTTGGCGATCATCGCCCGGGATATCTACGGCGATTACCGCTTGTACGAGCAACTGTGTGCGTTCAATAGCATCGCCGACTGCAACACGATTGAGATTGGCCAGGTCGTGAAGCTGCCGACAACGGAGCAGATCGGCGCAAGCGCGACGGCCGCCCCGGCGGCAGCCGCCACACCGGCAGCCACTGCTGCGGCCACGACCGTTGCAACACCGGCGGCGGCCACACCGGCGGCCAGTGTCGCCACGACCACCACCGCCACGAGTGGGGTCACGACGACCGTCCCCGTGACGAAAACGGGCACGACCACGAGCAGCGTGAGTTCGACGACAACCACTACCCAGACGACGACCACGACCCCGGCGACCACCAAGTCGATCGTTGATGTGGCGACGGGAGCGGGAAACTTCACCATCCTGCTCGACGCCCTCAAACAGACGGGCATCGACGCCGACTTAGCCGGCGCCGGCCCCTTCACGGTCTTCGCCCCCACCGACGCCGCGTTCAACGCCCTGCTCAGCGGCAATGGCCTGACCGAAGCCCAGTTGTTGCAAGCCAAGGAACTGGCCGACATCCTGCGCTACCATGTGCTTTCGGGCAAGGTGTTGGCGGCTGATGTGACCAACGGGCTCAAGGCGACCACCCTGCAAGGCAAACCGGTCAGCTTTGAAGTCAAGGATGGCAAGGTTTACATCAACGGCGCCCAGATCGTCACCACCGACATCCAGGCGGCCAATGGTGTCATTCACGCCATCGATGCCGTCATCCTGCCGCCTAATTAGGCGCCAACGGATGCCACCCACTGCACCTACAATGACGTAGCGCAGTGCAGCAAATACAACCTACGAACCGGTCGGGCTACATCTGAAGCCCGACCGGTTTTTTGTTTGCGCGGAACCAGACAGCGGAGCCAGACAATAGAGATTTGATGTAGACGCGCCCGATTGGCCGCGCCGCACATTTGTGCTATGATCGGCATATGCCAAAAAAACGCCACCCCATCCCCGCTGATCTGCCGCCGGTTGACCCAATGGGCGAACCGCTTGTAGACCCATTTGGCGATTCTTTCCAAGACGTCGTCTTTAACCCGGACGATGACCCGCCGGCGCGCCGGCGCGCCGGCAAAGCAGAGGGGCAGGCCACGACGGCGGACGCAATGCCAGCCCTGGCGGCGTTTGACGCCAGCAGCTTTTTCGGTCCCGCTGGCCCGCTGGCAGAACAACTCTATGGCTATGAGCAGCGACCCAGCCAGGTCGAAATGGCCGCCGCCGTCAAGCAGGCCATTCTTGCGCACGAACACGCGCTGATCGAGGCGCCTACCGGCACCGGCAAGTCCATCGCTTACCTTGCTCCCGCCATCCTCAGCGGCAAAACGGTGGTGGTATCCACCGCCAACAAGGCACTGCAGAGCCAGTTGTTCCAGAAGGATATCCCTTTTCTGCGCCAGGTGCTCGGTCGAGAAATCTCAGCCGTCCTGGTCAAGGGGCGCAGCAACTTCGTCTGCACCTACAAGTGGGAAAAAGAGCTGGCCGAACAACAGTACATCTCTCTGTACGATCGCGAGGACGACCAGTTCAAGGCGATGCGCAGTTGGTTGAAGCAAACGGTCACCGGCGACATCGACGAACTGCCGTTTGTGCTGACTAGCGACCTGCGCCCGCGGGTCGTCAGCTTCCCCGACGACTGTCTGCACGGCGACTGCCGGCATGATGCCGACGCCTGCTGGGTCAATACCATGCGCGACGCCGCCGCCGAGGCACAGGTGATTATCACGAATCACCATCTACTGCTCAACGCGCTGGAACTGGGCTTTGCCGGCGAGCGCATCCTGCCGCCAGCCACCGTCTATGTCGTCGACGAGGCGCACCACCTGGAGCAGATCGCCACGGCAGTCTACGAAACCACGGTCACCGACTACACCGTCGAGCAACTGCTTACCCGCGCCACCCTGAAAGAGCAGGTGCCCGAAGAAGAGCTGGAGCAACTTCGCTTTCTAAATTTGATGGCGTTCCAAGAAGTCTCTAATCAAAGCCGAGACAATGCCTTCCAGGTGCAGGGCGAACTGGAGAGTATGAAGAAATTGGGCAGCCTGCTGGGCAAGCTTGGCCAACGCCTGAAACAGACGAACCCATACACCAGTGCCGTCGACCATGCCGCCCAACGGGGGGAGCGCCCCGACAACGAGACCGCCGAGAAAAATCGCTATTATGAACTGGCCGTCGAAGTCGTCAACAGCACCAGCACCAAGCTCACTACGGTCGCCACGAACCGCTATGACGACACGATGGTGCGCTACGCCGTGCGCCTTTTCGATCGCCGCCACGTCAGCATCGAGGTGCATGCCGCCCCCATCGATCCGGCCGCTCTGCTGACGCGCTATTTGTTCCACCCAACCGACGACGCCGGCGACGACATCGACCGCACCGTCATCTGCACGAGCGCAACGTTGGCGACGGCCGGCCATTTCACCCACTTCAGAAGCCGCTGCGGCATTCAAGCCGCCGGCGTCGAACGTGTGCTGCCGGCAGTGTTTGACTACCCAACGCAGGCCCTGCTCTACCAGCCGCCTTTGCCGGCCTATGATTACAAAGCCGCCGACGCCTACTATGATGCCGTCGCCGCCGAAGTCGAACGGCTGATCGAGGTCAGTCGCGGCCGTGCGCTGTGTCTCTTTACCAGTTGGAGCGGTCTTCAGCAAGTCAACGACCGCCTCCAAGCCGCCGAGGCCGCCGTGATCTGGCCCGTGCGTGCGCAAGGCGACGCCCCGCGCGACGCACTCCTGGCCTGGTTCAAGGAAACGCCCTACAGCGTGCTGCTCGCCACTCGTTCGTTCTGGGAAGGTGTGGACATCCCCGGCGACGACCTAAGCCTGGTCGTGCTCGACAAGATGCCCTTTCCGACGCCCGGCGACCCCTTGCATGGCGCACGCATGCGCGCCATCGAGCAGGAGGGTCGCAGCAGTTTCGACGAGTATATGCTACCGCTGATGACCCTCTCGCTCAAACAGGGGTTTGGCCGCCTGGTGCGCCGCAGCAGCGACCTCGGCGTCGTAGCCATCCTCGACGAACGCTTGAGCAGCAAGGGCTATGGCCGCCGCGCCCGCAACGACCTGCCGCCCGCCCGCTTTAGCCGCGATTTCAAGGATGTGCACAAGTTCTACCAGGTGGCGCTCGACACGCGCGCCGAATTTGCCCTGAACGTGTGGGCCTGGCCCGCCAGCAATAACGCCGCCGCGGGGGTTTCCTGGCGGTGGCAGTTGCTGCGTCTGCAAGACGGCAAGGCCGACGTCCAGACCGGCCAGGCGGTCGATCTCGTCGAACCCGCGCACGGTGAGATCCTGGCCGCCGCACAAGCACTCATCGACCTGCACCAGCGCATCGAACGCGCCGGCCGGCCCCCCAATCAATACAGCGTCGAGCTACGCTGCAGCGCCGCCGCCGCACAAGCCCTGGCCAACGGCGCCACCCCCGCCCTGCAGCAGAGCTGGCAGAGCGCTTCCTCCCCCTGGCGCTCGGTCAACTTGCGCACACTGGAACGCTGAGGACGAGCCGAGGCTTTTGCCGTGATTAAACCATCAGGATAGGTTGCGTGGTGACACGGTCGCTAGCGCACGAAGTAGACGATGGCGACCAACACGCCGATGGTCACAACCACGCGGCGCAGCAGTTCGGGCTTGATGCTGCCCGCAAAGCGGCCGCCGATGACGCCGCCAATGACCGAACCCACGGCCATCACGATGGCCGCCGGCCACACCACCAGGCCAGAAAAGAGGAAAAAGAGCGCAGCGACCACATTGACGCTAAAGGCAATCGCCTGCTTCAATGCGTTGAGTCGCGTGAGCGAGTCGTCCAATACAAGACCCAGCACGGCCAGCACCATCACGCTCAAGCCCGCCCCAAAATAACCGCCGTAGATTGCAGCCGCAAAAACCGGCAGCACCGCCCACTCCTCCGCCAGCGTGCCATGTCCTTCGGCTGCACGCCTGGTCAGCCACGCGCGCACACGGCCTTGCATGGCCAACAAAAAGCAGGCCAGTAGAATCAAGTAGGGCACCAGGGCGCGAAAAAGCCGTTCGTTTGTTTGCAGCAGCAAGAAACCACCGACCAGCCCTCCCAATGCGCCGGCCGGCACGAGCCACCAAAGGCGCCGCTCCTGCCCTCGCAAATCGTTCGCCTGCGCCATCGTCCCGCCCAAATACCCGGGAGCCAATGCCACGGTGTTGGTCACGTTGGCCGCCACGGCAGGGATGCCGATCGCGGTCAACATCGGAAAGGTAATCAACGTACCGCCACCCGCAATGGCGTTGATAGCGCCGCCAGCCACCGCAGCAAGAAAGACGAGAAAGAGATCGAGCAGAGACAACGGATCAGCCATGAGTGCCTGCCAGTGCCGTGAGATGGGGCCTAGAAGCTACGGTTATCGTTGCATTGTACCGGCAGGCGGGCGCGGTGTGCAACCGCAGGGGCATCTGAATGCTGCCCAATCAAGCCCATCCTCGAATCCCAAAAATCAAGGTTCAGACAGTGTATTGTATGCACACGACGGCAACCCTATGCTAAGATGAACTCAAAAGAGTGCCCATCGACTGGATCCAACGGAGTCTAAAATGCCAACAGAAAAACCGGTTACAGCCCCGCCATCGAAACCACAGCGCAGCAGGTGGCTTTCCGCGCCGCTTGCCATGATCGCCCTCGCCGCCAGCGGCTTCCTCCTCTACCACAACGGCGAGAATTGGCTGCGCACACTGCTGCTCTATCTCTCGCGCGCCGGTTGGGCGCGCGCACTAGTCACCGGCTTCCCCCTGGCCTGGCAAGTAGCCAATCGGTTTGTCGCTGGGGAATCGGTGGACGAGGCGATCGAGGCGACCCGCCAGCTCAATGCACGCGGCTTGACCGTGACGATGGACTTTTTGGGCGAAAGCGTCACCCAGGTGAGCGAAGCCGCCGTCGCGCGCGACCAGATCCTTTTCTTGCTTGACTCCATGCACGCGGCCGGCGTCGACGCCAATGTTTCGCTAAAGCTCAGCCAGCTTGGTCTCAGATTGGACGAGAATCTGGCCGTCAGTAACCTGCGTGCGATTCTGACGCGTGCCAACACCTACCACCGCCGCGTGCGTGTGGACATGGAAGACAGCACGCTCATCGACGTCACCTTGGACATCTACCGTCGCCTTCGCCAGGGTGAAGGCTTCCAGAATGTGGGCGTCGTCATCCAGGCCTATCTCTTCCGCAGCGAAGCCGACGTGCAGCAATTGGTGGAAGAAGGTGCGTGGGTGCGCCTGGTCAAAGGCGCCTACAAGGAACCACTTGACGTCGCCTTTGCCAAGAAAAGCGACACGGACGCCAATATGGTCAAGCTGACGGAGTTGATGCTGGACGAGCAGGCACGCACGAACGGCGTCTACCTGGCCGTGGCCAGCCATGACGATGCCATCATCGCCGCCACCCAGGAGTACGCACGCCGCCACAACATTCCGGCCACGGCGTACGAATTCCAGTTGCTCTATGGCATCCGTCGTGAACTGCAGGATCGCCTGGTCGCCCAGGGCTATCAGGTGCGCATCTATGTTCCCTACGGCACCGCCTGGTATCCCTACTTCATGCGCCGTCTGGCCGAACGCCCAGCCAATCTGTGGTTCTTTGTGAGCAACTTCTTCAAGGCATAGCGGTCAGCGCGTCACCAGCTCCACCGGCAAATGATCGACCCGGTTCAGATAGCGCAGTGAAATATGTCCGCCCTCGTGAAAGTCAACCCGGCTGGTGGCGGTGTTGAGATTGCTGAAGTGCACGCAATCGTTGTACGCTTCACCAGGCGCCAAGAGCGCGTGAAAAAGATTGTCCAGAAAGGTGCCGTGCGTGACCAGCGCAACGGCAGAATCGGGCCGTGCGACCGCCATCGCCAAGAGCGCGGTGGCCACACGCTGGGCGCGGGCATAGCACGCGCCCAGTTCCTCGTAGCCGCCGCGCCACCACCCGCCGTCGCCCACGCCGCCAAGGATTTGATACGCCGGGAATTGCGCGGCCATCTGCGCGCGCGAGAGCCCCGGGTATTCCACTACATTGGCTTTGTCAGGATTGCCGGTAAACACACCGCCATGCTCGTGAATATCCACCCAAACTTGCGGCGCCAATCCTAAGGCGCGGCCGATAGGCTCGGCCGTCTGCATCGCACGCAACATCGGACTGACATACAGACTGTCGATCGGATGCTCGGTCACCAACCACGCCATGCGTTCCGATTCCGGCAGTGGGCGAGCCGCGGCTACCGCCAACTGCTGCGCCAACAAGGCGGCCTGGCGATGCCCAAGCGCCGTCAGCGGCGGTTCAGGCGAACGTGTCGACATATATAAGTCATAGTTATGTCCGTCACTCTCTGCGAGCACATTGTTTGCAGACTGACCATGACGAATCAAGAGAAGTCTCACGGCAATTGCCTTTCGAAAAGAACGGCGGCGATTGCGCGCCGCCGTGAGAGTTGTACGCAGGAGAAGCGTCCCCTATAGGTTCGGCGCCACCTTCGCAAGCCGATCCAGCATCTTCTCTAGATCGGACGTGCGTTCGGCAATGCTAAAGCGCACGTGACCTTCGCCGGCGGCGCCAAAGGCAATGCCCGGTGTGGACACCACCAACGCTTCGTCGATCAATGCCTGCGTAATCTCCAAGCTGCTTTTCTTGGTATTGGTGAACTTCGGGAAGACATAGAACGCGCCTTCGACCGGGGGGCACTCAATGCCCGGGATCTCCTCCAAGGCGTCCAATACCAGGCGCCGGCGCTGGTCGTAGACGGTCACCATTTCCTGGATACAGTCCTGTGGCCCGTCGAGCGCGGTCACGCCGGCCGCCATCGTGAAGCTGGCGGCGGACTGTGCACTGTGTGTCTGGTAGATACGCGCCAATTTCACTATCGACTGCGGGCCCGCCAGCCAACCAAGGCGCCAGCCGGTCATGGCATAGGCCTTGGAAAAACCATTGACGATGATGGTGCGTTCGGCCATGCCCGGTTCGGCAGCCAGGCTATGATGCACACGACCGTCATAAATGATGTGCTCGTAAATCTCGTCGCTTACCACGTAGAGATCACGTGTGGTCGCCACATGAACGATGGCATCAATCTCCGCACGCGTCAGCACGCGGCCCGTGGGATTGTTCGGGCTGTTGACCATGAGAACCTTGGTCTTGGGCGTGATGAGACGCTCCAGCGCGTCGACCGTGATGCGAAAGCCGTCGCTGCTGGGCAAAGACACACAGACGGGAACACCGTGCTGCAACACCACCATCGGTGCATAACTTACCCAAGACGGATCGAGCAACAACACCTCATCGCCCGGTTCCACGATCGCCGCCAGCGTGGCAAACAGCGCCCATTTTGCGCCAGGGGTTACCATGAGGTTGTCAGGGGTGATGTGGTGAACGTTGTTCTCGCGTTTGAGCTTTTCCACGATGGCTTTGAGCAGCGCCGGCGTGCCGTGCGACGGTGGGTAGTGCGTGTCGCCGGCTTGAATCGCCGCGTAGCCCGCCGCGACAATATGGCGCGGGGTGTCAAAATCCGGCTCACCGCCGGCCAGACTGATCACATCTTTGCCGGCCGCCTTCAACTCGCGACCGCGCTGCATCATCATCGTCGTTGGCGAAGGGGGGACGGACTGCACAAGTGAGGATAAGGCTTTCATGTCGTCTCTCGCTGTATTATGAAACCGCGTTGGCTCAACCTGGCGGCTCGCGCTGCCCTTTGCAGTATGCCACATCTGTCCACAAAGCCTGAATCCGATACAGGAACCACAACCATTGCGGAGTCGTTTGAAAAGTGTGCTGTGCTATAATGGGATTCTGCATTGTTGGTTCGAGGAGGGTACACAGTGAAGTACGCGACCATCTTGTTGGCGCCGCTGGTCGCCGCGTTGATCGTAATGATTACCGTGGCCGGTGGCGCACATGCGGCGCCGCGACCCCCGTCAATCGCCGCCGTGTTGGCGGACGACACACCAGAACCGGCGGATGTTCAATCCGCTAGCGGGATTGCTGAGTTCCGCGCGATCCCAGCACGGCTGCGCGGGCGCATTGATCTGAGTTGGAAATATGCTGGCCGCGCGGTCGCCGGCTTCTTTGTCGTGGAGCGCGCCACCAATGGCAGTTCGTGGCGCTCGGTCACGGCGTGTACGCTCCCGTACAATACCCAGAAAGCGGCCTATGCCTGCACCGATGCCCGTCTCACCAGCGGGACGACCTATGCCTATCGTGCCTGCATCGTCACCGTGGGCGCCTCTTGCTCCAGCGGTAGCGCCACCAAACCGGTGACGGTCAAGGCGCCGTAGGCACGGCTACTGGCGCCGGCAGATCTGGGCACGTCTTGTCATAGCGGTTGCTGTCGGTTGGGAAATACTGCGTCCATTCTTCGAGCGCAAAATTCCGGCCTGCCGTGCGACACGCCTCGGCGATCAGTTCGTCCAGCGTCAACGCCCAACGACGAATTGTGGCGTCGGAACCGGCGGTAACCACCCATGCGCCGTCCGGGGCAAACGCCAGCGCATTGACGCTGGCGCGGTGACCGCGCAGCACACCAGGCTCGGCCGACGGATTGGCAGTATTCCACAAGTAGACCCAGGTGTCGGCCCCGGCGCTGGCCAACGTCTGGCCATCCGCACTGAACCCGACAGCATTGACCTCATTGCGGTGCCGCCGCAGTTGCGCCGGGTCAAACACCAACGCTGCGGTGTTCCATACCCACACGCCCCCGCCTTCCCCAGCACCCACCAACCACGATCCCTGCGGTTGATACGCCACACCCAACAGCCCGCGTTCCGGCCCCGAAAGGATTTGTTGCACCGCACCCGTAGCTGTATTCCACAGACGCACCGTGCCATCGCGGCCGGCGCTGGCCAAGGTCGCGCCATCGGGGCTAAAGGTCACCCCCATCACGGCGCCACTGTGCCCCGCCAGGCGCTGCAGCATCCCCCCCAAGTCGCGATCCCATAGGTTGACGATGGCATCGTCGCCGGCGCTAGCCACCGTTGCGCCGTCCGGCGCGAAAGCCACGGCATTTACCGAGCCGGTGTGCGCGGTCGTCGTGAACAACAGGCTCCCATCGACTGCATCCCAGATGCGCACCGTGCCATCTTTGCCGCCGGTCGCAATCTTCAAGCCGTCCGAGCTCATCGCCAGGCTGGAGACGGCGCCCGTATGCCCTTCCAGCCGAAAGCGCGGCTGCGCCGTTGCCACGTCCCATACCTGCGCAAAAGGTTCGTCGACACCGGCGGAGACCATCGACTGCCCATCCGCGCTGATCGCCAGCCTGGCCACCGGCGCATACGCCGGGATCACCTTATTTGGCTCGGCAAACGGGCTGGCGGCATCCCACACGCGCACGGTTCGGTCATAACTGGTGGTGGCAAAACGCCGGCCGCTACCCCCGACCGCCAACAGGTTGATCGCGCCATCGTGCCCGTAGAGGATCGTCGGCAGCGCTTCCGGCGCGCGATAGTCCCACAAGCGCACCGCACCGTCGTAGCCGGCACTGGCGAGCGCCGGGCCGGATTCGGCGCCCACAAAGGCCAGCCCACGCACATTTTCGCGGTGGCGCCCCAATAGATAGTTTTCGCTGGGGTCGGCCACATTCCACAGCCGCACCGCACCGTTGTCGTCGGCGCTGGCAAGCCAGGCGCTGTCGGGCGCAAAGGCCACCGTGTAGACAGCCAATTCATGCCCAAGCAACGGCACGGACGGGGCATTCAGATCGCGCAGATTCCACAAGCGTACCTGGCTGTCGCTGGCGCCGCTCGCCAACCAGTCCCCGTCCGCGCTAAAGACAACCACATTCACATACCCGGTGTGCCCCGCCAATTCGGCACGCGCGCTGCCATCGTCGACGTTCCACAGGCGCACCGTGGTGTCGTTGCCGGCACTGGCCAAGGTGCGGCCATCGGCGCTGAAGGCCACCGTGTTGACGGGCGCCGTATGGCCGGGTAGAACGACGGCTGCGCCCGTTTTGTCGTCGAGATTCCACAGACGAACAGCGGCGTCGGCCCCGGCGCTGGCCAGCAGATCGCCGCCTGGCGCAACGGCCAGGGCAAATACCGCCCCCTCATGGCCGTGCAACACCACCGGTTCGGCATCCACCTGGGCAGGGTTCCACACGCGCACCGTGGCGTCGTCGCCAGCGCTAACCAAACGGTGGCCTTGGGGCGCAAAGGCCAATGCCCAGATGGGGCCGGTGTGGCCCACCAACAAGGTTGACGCGGCGGTTGGGTCGTCCAGATTCCAGACACGAATGGCGCCGGCGTCGTCCGCCACGGCCAACCAGCGGTCGTCATCACTCATAGCCACCGCCGTGATGTTGGCCGCGCCTGCCGCCAGCGGAATGCCGCCGGTGGCGCCAAGCACATTGCGCAGACTCTGCACTGCTTCAGGAATCGGCGCCTCACCCTGGCTGCGTTGCACATTCACGGCTTCCACAGCCAGCAAAAGGGCCGCCTGTGGGCGCGTGTCCAGGGCCAGGATGGCGTTGCTGGCCAGTTGGTTGGCGCGCACGATGCGGCTGAGCGCTTCGGTCTGCTGCTGCGCCGCAGTGGTGTTGGCCTGGGCCGCAGCGGCGCGTTCCGTATCGGCCTGCAATTGGGCCTGCGCGGTGGCCAGGGCAACCGTTTGCACGCCCAGTTGAACGTGGGTGCGCTGCGCTTCGCGCGCATAGCCGATGGTAAGCGCAAGCAACACAACGATGCTGGCGCCCATGGCCAATCCGCCAAGTTCTGTGCGCTTCCAAAGCCTCATCTAGAGAACCACACCTGGAAAAACAAATTCCGGCGGCAGCGGCGCCACAAAGGTACGCGACGCACCATTGGCCGCCGGCGCCATTATCTGATAGGCGTGCAGCAGCAAGCGCGGCGCCGCCGCCTGATCGCCGTAGAGCCGGTCGCCAAGGATCGGGGCGCCCATCAGCGCCAGGTGCACGCGCAGTTGGTGCGTGCGCCCCGTCTCAGGCCAAAGCGAAATCAACTGCCGCCCGTCCCTTGTGCCCAGCACGGCGTAGCGCGTCCTCGCCGTCTGCCCGCCTTTGGCGACAACCGCCATCAAATCACGCCGGCTTGGATGGGGGGCGAGCCGTGCGTCGATCACACCGGCATCGGCCAGTCGATTGGGCGCCGGCACGACGGCGACATAGTGCTTGGTCACGGTATGCCCCTGAAACGCAGCGGCCAAAACACGGTTCATGACGGTCGTGCGTGTCAATAGCACGACGCCGGAGGTGTCCCGATCCAGGCGATGGAAAAGCGTCAATGCACCAAACCTGGCAATGGCCAGATCGTGTAGGTTGGGCGCATCCCGGTGCGGCGGTGCCTCCGACAGCAGGCCGGCCGGCTTGTTGACCACCACCAGATCGGCGTCCGCTGCCAGCAGCCACTCTTCTGCGAAGTGCGTGAAGGGCGCCGGCTTGGCAGCCGGCGCCTCACGTATGCTGATGTGATCTTGGTTGCGAACCAACCACGACGCCAGCCACACTGTGCGCTCGTTGACCTGTACCTGCCGACCGGCAATCAACCGCTGCACCGCCTGGCGGCCCCACGTGGGAAACCGGCGGCGCAGAAGCTGGTCCAGCCGCGATTGGCCATCCAGCCCGCTGACGACAAAGGCAATCTCAGGCTTTGACGTCAGCAAGCACCTCGGCAATCCCTGTACAAAGATAATCCATGTTGTCCTCCGTCATGCCCGCCACGCTGATACGCCCCGAGCCGACGATATAAATCGCAAAGCGCTCGCGCAGCGCCTTGACCTGCTCGCCGGTGAGCCCCGAGAACGAGAACATGCCGCGCTGCCGGGCAATAAAGGAAAAGTCGCGGTCGACGCCCTTCTCTTGGAGTGTCTCCACAAACAAATGACGCATCGTGTTGATGCGGTCGCGCATCCCGGCGACTTCTTGCTCCCACTGCTGGCGCAAGGCCGGGTCGGTAAGCACAGCCGCCACAATTGCTGCGCCGTGCGCCGGCGGATTTGAATAGTTGGCCCGCGCCACCCGCTTGATATGGCTCAGGGCAATCTCAGCCTCCCCTGCATTGGCGGCCACCAGCGTGAGCGCACCGACACGCTCGTTGTAAAGACCAAAGTTCTTGGAAAATGAACTGGCGATCAGCAGGCTTTCGCAACTTGCGGCCATGCTATGCAGTCCAGCAGCATCCTCGTCAAGACCGCCGGCAAAGCCCTGATAGGCGAAATCGATCAGCGGCAGCAAGCCACGGGCACTCATTACCTCGCCCACGGCTTGCCATTGCGCAGGCTGCAGGTCCACGCCGGTGGGATTGTGGCAACACCCATGCAACACGACGACATGGCCCACCGGCACATTCTGCAATGCAGCCAACATGCCGTCGAAGTTCACGGCGTTGGTCTGCTTGTCAAAATAGGGGTAGGTGGCAGTCGGCAACCCGGCGGCATTGAAGACCTGGGGGTGGTTCGGCCAGGTTGGATCGCTTAGCCACACCGTGCGCTTGCCCAGCGTAGAAGCCACAAAGTCGGCCGCCACGCGCAGCGCACCGGTGCCGCCGGGCGCCTGCGCCGTCGCCATGCGTTGCGCCGACAGCGCAGGATGGTCGGCCCCGAACAACAGTTCCACGGTAGCGCGGTCGAACTCCGGCTGCCCATCAATCGGCAGGTAGTTCTTGGTCTTCTCGGTGCGCAACAGGCGCTCCTCAGCCGTCTTCACGGAGGCCAATACGGGCGTCTGCCCGCCGGCGTCCTTGTAGACACCGACGCCCAGGTTCACCTTTTTGGGATTGGGATCCTTCTTGAACGCCTCCGTCAACCCCAAAATCGGATCCGGTGGCGCCGCCACAATCGTTTCAAACATGATCAAGCGTTCCTTTTTATGAAATGAACAGGTCTACAATCGCAAACTTCTCGACATCCACCAGGCCCAGATCGGTCAACTTCAACTTGGGGATCACCTCGAGGGCCATAAAGCTCATCGCCATGAAGGGATCGTGCAAGGGGGAGCCTTGCGCGGCGGCGGCGGCCAGCAGCGTGTCATAGCGCTGGCGCACTTCGGCGACCGGCCGGTCACTCATGAGGCCTGCGACCGGCAAAGGCAGCGAGGCCTTGACTTCGCCGCCGTCCACCACCACCAACCCGCCGCCCAGCTCAGCCACGGCGCGTGCGGCGGTCAGCATCGACGCATCGTCGGCGCCAATCACCACCAGGTTGTGATGGTCATGGGCGATGGTGCCGGCCAATGCGCCGCGCTGCAACCCAAACCCTTGAATAAACCCCACACCCATGGTGCCGGAGGCGTGGAAGCGTTCGATCACGGCCATCTTCAGCACATCGCACGCGGGGTCGGCGACGGCATAGCCATCCTTCACCAACGCCGGCAGAATCCGATCCTCGGTCACCAACTGATCCGGCAATGCGCCGATCACGTGCATTTGCGTGCCGCGCGCCGGCAGACGAAAATCGACCAGATCCCAGGCAATATTCATGGAACTGCCGACACTGCGCGGCACGGCCGGTATCGACAACGTCACGTCAGACCGCATCTTACCCGCTTCGGCCACCAGCCGCCCGGCCGTGTAAACCTGGCGTGGCCGGAAATCACGCCAATCATCGAACACGATCAGGTCGGCGCGCCGGCCAGGGGCAATCGCACCGCGATCGTGCAGCCCGAACCATTCGGCCGGATTGAGCGTCGCCATCTGCAGCGCGATCAGCGGATCGATGCCAGCCGCAATGGCTGTGCGCACCATAAAATCGATGCTCCCCTGGTCCAGCAGATCCGCCGGAATGCGGTCGTCGGTGCAAAAACACAGGCGGCGGCTGTTCGCCGGCGTCACCATCGGCAGCAAAGCCTGCAGATTTTGCGCGTTGGTGGCCTGACGAATGAGCACATACAGGCCGCGCGCAAGCTTCTCCGCCGCTTCGGCCACCGTCGTACATTCATGGTCGCTGCCGATTCCCGATGCCACATAGGCATTGAGTGCTTGGCCGGTCAGGGCTGGGGCATGACCATCCATCGGCCGGCCGCTAAAAGCCTGCAACTTGGCCAGCACGTGGGCATCCCCATTCACCACACCTGGATAGTTCATCACCTCGGCCAGGCCGTACACCGTACCGTCAGCCAGCAGAGGTGCCAACTCGGCGGCGTCCAGCCGCGCGCCGGTCGTCTCCATATGCGTGGCCGGCACACAGGAGGGCGCCATCATGAGCACGCTCAGGGGGAGGTCACGGCTGCTCTCCGCCATAAAGCGAATGCCGGCCACGCCGGCGACGTTGGCAATCTCATGTGGGTCGGTCACGACCGTGGTAATGCCATGCGGAAGGACGGCCGTGGCAAAGTGCGCCGGTAGGCATAGGCTGCTTTCGATGTGGACATGGGCGTCGATCAATCCGGGTGCGAGATAGGCGCCCGCCAGGTCGACCGTCGTGCGTGCGGCATAGCCCGGCCCAATCCCGGCAATATGGCCCGCATCAATCGCAACGTCAGTCTCTTCGATCTGGCCGGAAAACACATTCACCAGTCGCGCATTGCACAGCAACAGGTCGGCTGGGGTATCGCCACGTGCTACAGCCAGCAACTGGACAAGATCCATGGATAGCTCCCTCTCGCGATCTGATTTTCGACAATTATAGCATAGCGCGTAGGTGGACAACGCAAAATCCAGACACGCACCCAACCAATGCACCGGCGCGTACGCAGCAACCCGCGCCAAGACATGCAGGTATTGGCGTTTTCCTGAGTCAATCGGCTACGGAAAATGCCAACACTTCTGCGGGTGAACAGAGCGGATCACCCGATCGACGCGCCGTTCGACTCCGATCTGGCCATGATTTGGGCCCAGCCATGACATTCCACCGGCTTTCGCGTACAGAAAATGACCGAAAACAGCAAACTCGTCTAAATTAGGGATTGAATTTTTCTCAAAATGCATTACAATATGCAGAGAGAATAACAACGAGACTGGCAAAATCAGTTGCGCCTGTGTTTCTCAGCAACAAAGCGGCTGCCAGCGCCGCCATATAGAGAATGAGAACGAACTATGCAGATCACTTTTCTGGGTGCGGCTCGAGAAGTGACCGGTTCGATGCACTTGATCGAGGTCAACGGGCGGCGTGTGCTGCTCGAATGTGGCCTCTATCAGGGGCGGCGCGCCGATACCTACGAGCGCAATCTAAAGTTCCCCTTTGACGCAGCGTCGATTGATGCGGTGGTGCTTAGCCATGCGCACATCGACCACAGCGGCAACATCCCCAATCTTGCCCAAGACGGCTTTCGCGGCAATATCTGGTGCACGGCTGCCACGCGCAATCTGTGCACCTATATGCTGATGGATAGCGGCCACATTCAGGAACAGGACGTCCTGTATGTGAACAAAAAGCGCGCGCGCGACGGCGAGCCGCTGCTGGAGCCGTTATACACCCAGCGCGACGTACAAGCCTGTCTCAACCAGTTCATCGGCATCGGTTTCGAACGCACGGTGACGGTCGCCGACGGCGTAGACATCACCTTTGTCAACGCCGGTCATATTCTGGGCGCGGCGTCGGTGCAAGTCGACATTCGCGAAAGTGCCACCGGCAAACAATGGCGCGTCGTCTTTAGTGGCGACATTGGCCGGGCGCAAAGCCCTATTCTGCAGCCGCCGCGTCCCTTTGACAGCGCCGATATCGTGATCATGGAATGTACGTACGGCAATCGTCTCCACGAAAACTATGCCGACGCCCGCAAAAAACTGCGGGACGTCGTCAACACCACCATGCGCAAACACGGCAAGGTCATTATCCCGGCCTTTGCCGTCGGCCGCACGCAGGAATTGGTCTACGCACTAAACCAACTTGACGCCACGGGCGACATCGGCAGCGTCAAAGTCTTCGTCGACAGCCCCCTGGCGGTCAATGCCACCGATGTTTTTCGCATGCACCCAGAGGCTTGGAATAGCACCGTGCAGGAGTTTCTTGCCGGCGACAGACGCAAAAGCCCCTTCGACTATGACGAAGTGGAATATGTGCGCGATGTAAGCCGTAGCAAACGGCTCAACCACATGGCCGAACCGGCGATCATCCTGAGCGCCAGCGGCATGGCCGAAAGTGGGCGTATCCTGCACCATCTCAAGAACAATATCGAGGAGTCACGCAACACGATCCTGCTCGTCAGCTTTATGGCCGAAAATACCTTGGGCCGCAAACTGGCGGATGGCGAAAAGAGCGTGAATATCTTTGGCGAGTCCTACGATGTACGTGCCGCCGTCCAGACTATCGACGGCTATAGCGCCCACGCCGACCAGCAAGAACTGTTGGCATGGGCCCAACCGCTTGATCGAAACCGGCTACAGCACTTGTTCTTGGTGCATGGCGAGCCGGCGGCGGCCGACACGTTTCTGCGCTTGCTGGGTGAGCAGGGTTTTGGCCAAGTCAGTTCACCAGAGCGAGGCCAATCAGTTGAGTTTTAAGCGAACGGACACAGATCTTGTCAATTGCATTTGGTTCACCCCATGCCAACGGTCAGGCACGCTGCGAAAGTTGCGGATTCGCGCGGGCGACGGCCTTGCTCATGGTTTGACATACACCTATCCCGATCAACAGGTACTTTCGTCAAGCATTCAAGGAAAGGAGTTTGAACATGAAGCTTAACCCGGCTAACGTGCGCCATCTGCGGCGCGCTGCGCTGACCTTCATGCTGGCTCTCACGTTGCTTGGCGCGTTGCTTCCCGGTGCGGCGTTGGCGGCGCCACCCGCGGCAGCGACGCAGTCAGCAGCCCCACAGCCAGCAGAATGGAATGGCGGCAATTGTAGCGCCTACTATACCGTGCGTCACGGTGACAACTTGAGCAGTATCGCATTTCGTTTTGGCACGTCGGTGCAAGCGCTAATGCAGGCCAACGGCATCTGGAACCCCAACCGCGTGTTGGCGGGAACGGTGCTGTGTATTCCTGGTGGTTTCCATCCGCAGCCGCAGCCGCAACCCTGGCCGCCCTCTGGCGACTGCAATGTCTGTCACTTCGTGCGCCCCGGTGACACACTCAGTTCGATCGCCGCATTCTACGGCGTGAGTCCCTGGGCCATTGCACAAGCCAACGGCATCTGGAATTGGAACCTGATCTTCGTGGGGCAGAAGTTGTGCATCCCAGAGAACTACTTCCCGCCACAGCCACAGCCAATCCCGCCGCAACCGTGGCCGCCACATCCAATCCCACCGCAACCGTGGCCGCCACAGCCGATCCCGCCCCAGCCGTGGCCGCCACAGCCACTCCCCCCGTGCCCGCCGCAGCCATGCCCGCCGCAGCCCTGCCCGGGACCGCAGCCCCAGCCCTGCCCGCCAGTCTACGGCGCTTGGAACGGCGAATACTTCGCCAACCGAGACCTGGCGGGGTCACCGACCTTCGTGCGCCAGGACACGGCAATTGCGTTTGACTGGGACAGTGTCGGCCCCGGCGGCGGCATTCCAGCCACCAACTTCAGCACCCGCTGGACGCGTAACGAGCAATTCAGCGGCGGCAATTATCGCTTCTGGACAACCGTCGACGACGGCGTGCGTGTATGGGTGGACGGTGTCCTGATCATCGACTTCTGGCGGATCGGCCCGGCGACCAGTGTTTCATGCGACCACTACCTCTCCCCTGGCAATCACACGATCAGGGTAGAATACTTCCAAGCCGAGGGTGTGGCGCTGATGTATCTCAAGTACGCGCGGTTGTAGCCTGTTGTTGGGATGTGGATTGAAAAATCCAGAGGGAACGGGTGGCCCGCAAGCCACCCGTTTTCTTGTTCTGGATCCTCCGGCCGTGGTCTCGTTACGCGACACTCGGGAGCGGTGCACCTTCGAGCATCCGCACGGCCGACTCAAGGCCAATCGAGCGCGCATAGTCCAGCACCGACCCCACCAGGTCGGCGACGGGGGCGCCGTCCGGCCGCAGGCGAACACATTCGCGCACGATGGCAATGTATTCTTCCAGTAAACTCCGTCGACCGGCGTAGCGCAGCGCCTGGCGCAGAAAATCATCGCGCACCGTGATGTCTCCATCCAGATGCGCAATACGCGCTACGCCAATCAACGCATGGACATGCGTATACGGGTAGAGCACGGGGTCTTCCAATGCCTGGCGCAGCAGCCGGCGCGCTTCCGTAACGTCGCCGCGTGCCAACGCCACCAGCCCAAGACCAATGTTGGCACTGGTTCGATAGTTGCTGAATGTCTTCAGATCGCCCAAAAAGTCAGCGACACGCCGTAGCCGGCGCTCCGCCTCGTCAAGTCGGCCGGCATGCAGCGACAAGAAACCACTGGCAATGCGCGGCCACATGCTGGCCAGTTCCGAGGCCGTGCCGGGACGTGCCCGATTCATCGCGATACTCTCGTCGTTTAGCGCCTGGCTCTGTTCCATATCGCCCAAAATGCGCGCGGTGACCGCCAACTGATGATAGGCAGCGCTGGCAATCGCCGGTTGGTTGGTGGTGGTGGCCAGGTCCACCACCGCTTCGAGCACACGCATGGCTTCCCCCAACTGCCCTTGCACCAGCAGCGTCCAGCCATAGTCAAAGAGGGGAGGCACCGCGTGCACCGGCTCCCAAATGCGCAGGAGGTCACTGACCGGCTCGGCCACCGGGCGTGGCGCAGGCAGATAGAGCTGCCACTCGGCCGGCTCACCGTCATCATCGCGGCGATAGATCAACTCGCGACGCACCAGGAGGTCGCCAAGCACCCAAGGCGCCGCCACCGACTCCTCGACGTCGGCAAGCGCGTGCAACAACTCGCGCAGTTGCACATTGCTTTCATGCTGCTGCCCAAGCAGCCCCAACATCGTCGTCAGCCGGCTATAGGTCGCCAGCAGCAACTGGCGATCGCTGTGACGGCGCGCCCAGTCCAGCAGAAGCCGGTAGGTGGCGGTGACACCTTCCGGGTCAAACAGACTCTCATGGGCAAGGCCACGTCCCTCAAGCGCGCGGCGAACATAAGGCGCAGGGCTCTCCGGTGCGCGCGCAAAGACATCCAAAGCCCGGTCAAACGCATCGATGGCCTGCCGAAGACCGTAGGTGCGCAGCAACTTCTCACCGGCAAGCACCCCATACTCGGCAGCCAGCAAGCGGTAACTCGCACCGGCCTGGCTGTAATGAAACGCCGTCTCACCCGGGTTCTGCTCGGCCTGCCCTTGCTCAGCCAACGCCTCGGCGACCGCCAGATGCAGACGCCGCCGCTGGAGAATGTTCAAGCTGTCGTATACAGCCTGACGCACGACCTGATGGCTGAAATCCAGCCGCTCGTCAGGCCGCTCGATCAAAAATTTGCGCTGCAACAGGATCTCGAGTGCGTTTAGCGGGTCCTGGGCCGCCGCCGTTTCCAGCAATTCCAACCCAAAATCACGGCCGATCACGGCGCACAGGTTCAAGATCGTGCGCGCGTCTGGCGGCAACCGGCCAATCCGCTCCAAAATAATCTCTTGGACACGCTGGGTGCGGCGTAACAGAAAGGCACGGCGCAGCGCATCGCCATCCGTCGCAGCCAGTTCGGCCAGCGAGCGTAGACCGTCGGCGCTTGCGTTCCAGCGTTCTTCCAGATCGCGCAACGTCTCCGTCACAAAAAGCGGATTGCCGTTGGTGGTGTCAAACAGCATCGCACCGAGACGGCCGCTCGCCTCGCTACCCGGCCCAATGTGCATCTGTACAAACTCCTGCACCTGCGTACGGTTGAAGCGCTGCAGACGCAACTGCGCCTGGGCGTGGCTGCGGTTCAACCCGTGCAACAGAGCAACCAATGCCTCGTTGTCCGGCAGATCTTCGCTGCGATAGGCAAGCAGGAGAAACAGCGGCGCCTCCGGGAGACGCTGCGCCAGCCGGCTGATCACGGAGAGTGTGTCAGGGTCCGCCCACTGCAGATCATCCAATAAGAGCACTAGCGGACGTTGATTGGCCAGCGCGACCAGAAAGGCCACGATACCGTCAATCAGGCGCAGACGGTTCTCGTCGACGTTGGCCACAACTTCCGGCGTCGGGGTAGACAAGCCAACCAAACGATCCTGCAAACTTGGAATGATTTGCACCAATTGGGCAAGGCTCGCCATTGGCAGGCTGCGCACAACGCCATCGGGCAGCCCATACAAGTATCGCCCCAGGCTATCGGCCAACGGCGCAAACGGCAGTTCTTTCTCCAGCACCTGACAAGTCGCGCTGATCACGGTTGCGCCTTGCGCGCCGGCGCGTTGCAGTACCTGGTAGGCAAAGCGCGTCTTGCCAACCCCCGCTTCACCTTCCAGCATGACCAGCGCACCCTGACCCCCCAATACGCTGGCCAGTCGATCCTCGATCTGCGCCAGTTCGGCCTGGCGCCCAACAAAAATGTGCGTATACGTGAGGTCAAGGATGGGGAGCAGCGTGCGCTGCGGCAGCACGAGCGGCTGATGGGACACCGTCTCAAAGTGAAGGCTATCCATGCCATACGGAACCGGCGCCATTGGTATGCCTGAAACGACCGGGCGCGGCTCGATGTCGCCATTCAGGATGCGCTGGTGCAACGTCTGGGTCAGTGGACTGGGGTCGGCGCCCAATTCGTCCGACAAAATCGTGCGACAGCGCTCATAGGTCAGCAGCGCGCCCGCACTGTCACCCGACTCCGCTTGAAAACGCATGAGCAACTGATAGGCGTTTTCGCGCACTTCGTCACGCGCCAAGAGCCGCCGGCACACGGTGATCGCGTCGGCATAACGTCCGCTATCGGCAAACAGATCGGCCGTCTGCAGGAGTGCATTGAAAAAACGCTCGCGCAGGCGTTCACGCTCTGCCTGCAACCAATCGGCATAGGGATCGCTGATCAGGTAATCATCCTGGTAGAGGCCAATCGCGCCTTCCAGGAAGACCAGACGAAAGGCGGGATCGGCGATCGTTTGCGCCTGGTTCAGGCGACGTTCGAATTCCTCAACATCCAGCCAGATATCGGCGCTCGGATGAAAGGCATAGCCAGGCGCCTGCGTGACGATATATTTGGACGGCGCCCGATTCGGCCGGTCCGGCTCAAGGACATTGCGCAGGGCGTTGATGGCGCTGCGCAACGTGGTGGCGGCAGCGTTGGGCGTGCTATTGGGCCAAAGAATCTCGATCAACAGGTCCGTGGAGACCGGCCGCGGCCGTTCGGTGAGCAGGATCTTGAGCAACTGGCGCGCCTGGCGCGTGTGCCAGTCGCCTTCGGTGACCGCAATGGTTTCGCGGACAACCTGCAGCGTACCCAGCGTATAGATCTGGATCTTGGCACTGGACGGCTCGATCAGATGCAGTCCGCTCGGCGTTGGCTGGAACATTTGTTATTGTGGGAGTTTCTCCAGGCTACCTTACCCAAGCCACACTGACCAGTAAGGTAACAACAAAAGGTAGGGCTATTGTACCTTAGCCAAGATCGATCTGACAAGAACCCCATGACGCAACGCGCTACGGACAGTAAATTGAGAGCCTTCGCAATTGCTTGCACGCGACAGCGCTTGTCCACCGGATCAAACCGTGGTATCGTACCACTCTGCGCGTAAAGCGTCCGTCGACACAGACGCTAGCACGCGGCCAGGCTCCGAAGCATAACAGCGACAGTCAATTGGTGGAGATAAACCATGTACTCAGTTCCAAGAAAATTGCGGGCCTACGTCAGGGTGGCGGGTATGGCTTTGCTTGCCACGGTCGTCGTGACCTTGTTTACCGCACATCCCGCGCAGGCTGCCACGCCGGCGCAGACAACGGCGCAACGTGCGACGGCGGTCGCTGGCTTTCTCGACCCAGCCAGCTACCACTATTTGGGCATGGAACCAACCTTACGCGACGGCACGATCGTCCTGACCATCGCGCTGGAACCCGCCGACGACACCGACCTGCGCGGCGCCATCAATTTCATCGTGTTGACCGATGACGGGCTGCGGCGTGTGTTGGCCGGAGCGGATCCCGTCGATCTCGATATCGCCGCGAGTGCGCCGCTGCAGTTTGACCCAATCGGCAACAAATTCCAGGCGATGTTCAAGGCCTCCGGCAGCGGTCATTATACGGTCGTTGTCTATAACACCGGCGGCAAGACCGGTGGCTACACCCTTACGGCGCTCAACGGCGTTTTGCTCGACGACGCCGATCAGATCCGCGTCATTGCCGCCGCGCCCGTGCCTTACACCCCACCGACCCTCTCGGCTTCTTCGACGCCGACCGAGACCATGGCCGCCATGGTTAGCGCCAGCCAGGGGTCGCCGCTGGCAGCCGGCACCGCGATGGGGCCGCTCACACAAGGGGCGCCCGTCGTCAATGCCCTGCGCCTGTCCGGCGCGCTTGACCCGGTGTTGAGCCGCCATTTTCTGTCGGTTAAGCCGTCCGTACGCGATGGCATCGTCGATCTCGATATGGTCTACGAACCGCGTGGCCTACAAACGGATGGCAAGGTCAACTTCTGGGTGATCGATGAAGACGGCATGCGCCGCTTTGTCTACGGCGCCGATCCGGAAGCTGTGCAGATCGCCACCGGCTTCCAAAAACCGTTCAGCCCTGACATCAATGAGTTGGTCGCCAGTATTCAGGCATCGGGCAGCAACGAATACACACTGGTTCCCTACAGCGTGGCGCCGATCACCGTGACCTACGTCATCAAGGTCGACGGCGGCCTGGTGATCGATCGCTACGGCCAGACCAATGAATCCACCGCCGCGCTGGCCGAATATGCGGCGTTGGCCAATGCCGGCGTGACCAGTGCGCCGGTGACCCCCACTACGGCAATCACGCCGGCGGCCACAGCCCCCAGTCTGCAACTCACGATTCCTGGCACGACCAGTTTCACGCTCGTCAGTGCGCCAGCGGCCGGCGCCGAGGACCCAACCGCCGCCAGCCGCCAGCAAGCCGCGGGGCCGCTGCAACTGACCCAGGTTTCGGGTGAGTTGCCGACGCCGTACGCGCACAACTACTGGAGCTTGTACCCGACGATTCGCGATGGCATAGTGGTGTTGACGATGGATTACGACCCGCGCGACCAGGAAGCGCTCCTGGGTCATATCAATTTCTGGGTCGTGGACGAAGATGGGATGCGACGCATCGTCGACGGCGCGCGACCGGAAGACTTCGCATTGGCCGGCGGCTCGGTCGTTCCCTTTGGCGAAGACAAAGGCAAACTGCAAGGCGCTTTTCGGGCTTCCGGTAAGGGCCAGTACGCCGTGATCATCCATAACGATTCGGTCGTGCCGGCAACCTATACCCTGTCCGCCACCGGTGGCATCATCCTCGCCCCGGCCAATGACAGCCAACTTGTGCAGGCACTGCCATAGCAGAAATGTGAGATGTGGGATGTGAGATGTGGGATGTGAGATGTGAGAATTGCTCGTCATATCTCACATCCCACATCTCGGCTAGAATCCTTGCAGCCGGCTCAACTCGGCCACCAGGGCTGGCAAGTCGGCAATCTGTTGCACCAAGGCAAGACGTGCCTTGCGCAGTGTTGCATCTTCGGCATTCACCAACACGGTCTCAAAATAGGCGTTGATCGGTGCGCGTAGCGCCGCCAACTGTGCCCACAGCACCTCGGCCGGTTCGGGCGCCGTTTGCATGGCAGCGGCGGCCGCACTGTACGCCGCCTGCAAGGCGTGCTCGACCGGCTCAACGTAGGCGCCGGGATTGGGCGTCAGGCGTTCATCCAGGCTGCGCGTGATGCGCACACACCGCGCGTAGGCGGTGAACACGTCACCCCAAGCCGGCTGGACAATCGCCGCCGTCAAGGCAGCACAGGCGCGTACGGCGGCTGCCGGATTGTCGCCACGCACGGCCAGCACCGCATCCACCACGTCGTGGGCATACCCCAGCTCACTGAGCACACCCTCCAGGCGGCGCTCGACAAAGGTCGCTGTCTCGGCAAGGGCCTCGGCACTGACCGCCACGGGCTGCAAGGCAGCCGCCGCCGCCAGCCCCCCACGCACACTAAAGTCCGTTTTGGTGGCGATCAAGCTATTGACCACCCCCAACGCGGCGCGGCGCAACCCGAATGGATCGGCGCTGCCGGTGGGAATCGCCTTGACGGCAAACAGACCCGCCAGACTGTCCAACTTGTCCGCCAACGCGAGCGCAAGACCGGGAAGCGAGACCGGTACCTCGTCGCCGGCAAAGCGCGGCAGGTACTGCTCGCGAATGGCCTGGCCCACGTCTGGTCGCTCCCCACCTTTGACCGCATAGAGCTCGCCGATAATGCCCTGCAAGCTGGTCATCTCGACGACCATGTTGGTCACCAGGTCGGACTTGCTGAGTTCGGCCGCACGCGCCACGGCGCTGATTTGTACGGGCGTCGCGCCCAGCATGCCGGCGATTACCGGGGCCACCTGTTTGAGGCGCTCGACACGATCAAGCATCGAGCCAAGCTTGGCATGAAAGGTGAGCGTGCCCAAACGCGGCGTAAAGCTCTCAAGCGTGCGGGCTGTGTCGTGGCGATAGAAGTAGGCGGCATCGGCGTAGCGCGCTCGGATCACGCCTTCGTAGCCGTCGCGCACGACCTCGGGGTGAGCAAGATCATTGCTGTTGGCAACGGCCACAAAGTGGTTCACCAGCGCACCGTCCTGCAACACAGGGAAGTAGCGCTGATGTTTCTTCATCACGCCGATCAACACCGGCGCCGGCAGTTCTAGGAAGCGCGCCTCAAAGGTGCCCAGGAGCGCCTGTGGCGCCTCGATCAAGTCGGTGACCTCATCCAACAACGCCGGCTCGTCGGTGGTGAAGCCCCCCACACTGGCGGCGGCTTGCTTGACCAGTTCGGCCACCAGGTGGTGACGCTCGTTGCGGTCGACCACAATCCCTTCGGTGGCCACGGCGGCGAAGTAACTCTGCGCGCCGCTAATCGTAAAGGTCGTAAAGGCGCCGGCCGGCAATTTGGCCGCCGCATCGGCAAAGCGCGGGCCGCGGCTGATGCGACCGCTGGTCACGCCGGCCCACGCAAAGGGCACGACCGCTTCGCCATAGAGCGCGACGATCCAACGCAGCGGCCGTGGATACGTAGCACCGCTGCTATTCCAGCGCATCGTTTTGCCCCAGCGCAGACCGTTCATCAGATCAAGACAAAGCGCCGGCAGTACGGCCTGCGCAGTCTGGCCAGCCACACGCTTGACGGCATAGACATAGTTGTCACGCACTTCCAGATCCTTCACAGCCACACCCTGGCCGCGCGCAAACCCCTCCAACGCCTTGGTCGGCTGTCCCAGCGAATCGTACCCCTGCGCCAAAGACGGCCCGCGCTTCTCAACCGTCTCGTCGACCTGCATGGGCGCCAGATCGGTCACATAGGCCACCAACCGGCGCGTTGTGCCGGTCACGCGCAGTGCACCAAAGGCCAGTTTGTAGGACGCCAGGAGCATGGCCAATTTCTCTTCGATCTGGGCAATGCCATCGATCACATCCTGGGCAGGCAATTCCTCGGAGCCCAATTCGAGCAGAAAGGGCTGCGCCACGGTGACCGGGTGAGTGGGCGCCGCAGTGACCGGTGCTTCTCCGGGCCGGCTGCTCGCGGCATCCCCGCGCCCGGCGTCTTTCAACCACGGAAACTCCAGCCGCTCGCGCTGCTGCACATACAGTTCCGACACTGCCTTGGCCTGGCCACGCATGTCGGCAAAGAATTTGGCGCGTTCGGTGACCCCAATCGCGCCGCGCGCGTCGAGCAGGTTGAAGGTGTGGCTCTGGCGCAGCACAAAATCATGGGCCGGGATGACCAGGCCGCGTTTGATGCAGGCGCCCGCTTCGGTACGGTAGAGATCGTACATCTGGCGCAGACGGTCTACGTCGGCCAACTCAAACTCGTAAACGCAGTGCTCGATCTCCGGGTCTTTGTAGAGCTCGGCAAAGGTATGCACGCCGTCGACATCGATGTCCCACACCTGCGTCTTGTGCTGAAGGTACATGACGATGCGGTCCAGGCCATAGGTGATTTCGACGCTGACCGGGTCAAGCGCAAGACTCCCTGATTGCTGGAAGTAGGTGAACTGGGTGATCTCCTGGCCGTCCAGCCAGACCTCCCATCCCAAGCCCCAGGCGCCCAAAGCGGGCGACTCCCAGTTGTCCTCGACAAAACGAATGTCATGGCGCGTGCGGTCCAGGCCAATCGCTTCCAGACTGGCCAGGTAGAGTTCTTGCGAGTTTCCCGGATCGGGCTTGAGGATCACCTGATATTGGTGATGCATCTGCATGCGGTTGGGATTTTCGGCAAACCGGCCATCGTCCGGGCGGAAGGAAGGCTCGACGTAGGCCACATTCCACGGCTCTGGCCCTAACACGCGCAGCACAGTCGCCGGGTTCATGGTGCCGGCGCCCACCTTTTCGCTGTACGGCTGCCAGATCGTGCAACCGTGGGCAGCCCAGAACTCGTGCAACCGGAAAATCACTTCCTGCATGGAAAATGGTTTTGACATGGATAAGACTCACTCTGTGTTGGGTGCCCGCCGTTCGTCAGAATTCGCGCATCGGCACCGGGACAAAAATCAGAATAAAGATCAGGATGACCAAAAAGCCGAGCCAGCGCCGGCGCCGATCCAGACGCGTCACATCGTCCAGGGCCGGCGGATGCTCGACACCGATGACAAACAGAATCAGAAACAGCCACAAGAACCAACCACCGTAGGCGACGTTGCCCAGCACAGGCAGTAGACGCTGCACAGGTTCCAAGCTGGCCAATGCAAACAACGCCAACGCGCCCACGGTGATGCGGTTGAACAGTCGCGCGCGTTCGCCAAACATGGCAAAGACCGTATGCCCACCGTCGAGCTGGCCCACCGGCAGCAGATTGAGCGCAGTCACCAACAAACCGATCCAGGCCGCAAAGCAAACCTGGTTCATGATGACATCCTGGCCTGTGAGCGGATTGGGCAGCGCTTGACCGAATATCAGCCACTTGGCGACAAAGTAGAGGATGCTGTTCCCCTCCAAAAATGCGCCCGGCGTCGGCACGACGACGCGCATCGGGCTGGTGGCCAACCCATAAAAAAGTAAGGGAACCGCCAGCACCAACCCCGCCAACGGCCCCGCCACCCCGATATCAAACAGCTTGCGGCGGTCGGGCACCGGCTCTTTCAGCTGGATAAAGGCGCCCAAGGTGCCAAAGGTCAACGGCATCGGGATGAAATAGGGCAGCGTCACCGCGACGTTGTGGAAACGCGCCGCAAAGTAATGGCCAAACTCATGCGCCGTCAGAATGCTGAGCAAGGCAGCTGCAAAGGGCAACCCACGCAACAAGCTTGTCGGCCGCAGCAGGTCCCAAGGCGAATCAAATACGATCGGCGTATCGCTGTAAAGCGAACCCACAAACAAGGTGCTGACCACGGTCAACGCAAAGAGCACCCCGTTAATCCAGGCGCGCGACCGGCCGCGCTTCGCCACCCCAGCATAGACGAGCAAGACCACATCGGCGGCGTCCGCCGTGTCCCCGGGCCGCAACATCGGCGTGTAGCCCGCGGCATTGAAGGCAACCAACCAGCGCGGAAAAACGTCATGGCTGGGGTGCAACAACCGGCCGTGCAGCACCAGTACGCCCTGTTGCTCTTCTTCGCGCGGGACTTTCACCGACTCAACGGTCAGATCCGCCTCTACGATCCCGCGCAGCCGCTCGTACAACATCTGGCCACCCGCCGGCTGCGGCTGTGATACTTCGATTGGCAACAAAAGTGACTCACTCAAGGTTGATTCACCATCCCAGTATCCATAGAATAGCATGCTATTATGCTATACTGGGCCGCGTTTCGGAAAGATAACAAGTGAACCAAAGAGGCTTATGCGTTCTCATCCTTTCATCGACAAGCTCTACGAGCGCCCGCTATTGGCCGACGGCGCCATGGGCACCATGCTCTACGCCAAAGGCGCCAGCAGCGAGCAATGCCTGGAATATCTGGTCATTTCACGCCCCGCCTGGGTAACCGAGATTCACCAGGCCTACGCCGCTGCCGGCGCCGATGTCATCAAAACCCACACCTTTGGCGCCAATCGGCTGCGTCTTGCCGAATATGGGCTGGACGAAAAAGTGCGCGACCTCAACTTCAAGGCCGTGCGCCTCGTGCGCGACGTACGCGAAGTGAGCGGGCGCGCCTTCTTTATCGCCGGCGACGTTGGGCCGCTGGGCAAACGGCTCCAGCCCGAAGGCGCGCTCACCGAGCAAGCCGCGCGCGAGGCCTTTCGCGAACAGATCAGCGTGCTGTGGGAAGCCGGCGCTGACTTGCTGCTCTTTGAGACCTTTGTCGATTTAGACGAACTCGAGCTTGCGGTCGAGATGGCGCGCCAGGTGTGCGACCTACCCGTGGTGGCCTCGATGACCTTTGCCGAAGACGGCTTGACGGTCACCGGTCTGCACCCGGATGCCGTCGTCCAACGGCTGCAAGCGGCCGGCGCCGACCTGATCGGTGTAAATTGTTCCGTGGGGCCGGCCGCCATGCTGCAAACGGTGGCAAGCCTGCGCGCCGCCGCACCCAGCGGCCTCTTTAGCGTGATGCCCAATGCTGGCTTTCCCGCACGTGTGGAGGGACGCTTTTACTACCCATCCAGCCCCGAATATTTTGCGCGGCAGACGCCGCTCTTTCTCGAACAGGGCGCACGCCTGCTGGGGGGCTGCTGCGGCACCACCCCCATGCACATCCGCGCCATGCGCACCGCCTTGGACGACTTTCTTGCCAGCCAACATGGCCATGCACCGGTCGCCATTGTCGTCGAAGATGCACCGCCGCCGGTCAAGGCTGACTACGGCGTACAAGAGGACGAACAACCCACAACACTCTTGCGCAAGCTACAGGCCGGCAAGTTCGTGATCAGCGTCGAGGTAGACCCGCCGCGCGGCTTCAACGCACAGAAACAGATTGAAGGGGCGCGCCACGCCTGGAAGGTGGGCGCCGACGCCGTCAATGTGGCCGACAGCCCGATGGCGCGCGTGCGTATGAGTGCCTTGTCGCTCTGTGTGCAGATTCAACAACAGGTGGACATCGAGACCATCGTCCACTTCACGACTCGCGACCGTTCGCTGATGGGGCTGCAGGCCGACCTCATCGGGGCCCGTGCGCTCGGCGTGCGCAACATCCTGGCCCTCACCGGCGACCCGCCCAGCCTCGGCGGCAACCAGCAGAGCACGCCCGTCTACGACGTGGACAGCATCGGCCTGGTGCGCATTATCGAGCACTTCAACCAGGGGCTAGACCTGGCGGGCCAGGAAATGGGCCAAAAAGGCGGCTTCACCATCGCTGTGGCCTGCGACCCCACGCGCGCCGATCTGGCCCAGGAAGTGGACCGCTTTCACCACAAGGTGAGTGGCGGCGCCCACTTCACGATGACACAACCGATTTTCGACGCCCAGTTGTGGGCAAACTTCGTCAAGCTCTATGAAGAACGCCATGGCCGTTTCCCAGCGCCGGTGCTCATCGGCGTGCTGCCGCTCCAAGGGCACAAACACGCCAGCTTCTTGCACAACGAGGTGCCGGGCATCACGCTGAGCGACGAAGCGCTCGAACGCATGCGTCTGGCCGGGCCGAATGGCCGCCAGGAAGGCGTCAAGATGGCGCAGGAGTTGCTGCTGCAGCTCAAAGAACTGCCCTATGTTCAGGGGGTCTACCTGATGCCGAGTTTTGGCCGCTATGAACTGGCATGCGAAGTATTGGATGTGTTGACACCCGAGGAACGGTTTGACGAAGCATAGGGCCTAAACAAACGCCTCAAGGCGCCGGTCGTTTGGTCTCGCGATCGAGCCACTCCAGATAGCTCTTGCCCCCCGCAACAATCGGGACGGCCAGCAGTTCGGGCACATCGTACGGATGCACCTGCTGGATCAGCGCGTCCAGTTCAGGGAAAAGATCGGCGCGCGTCTTGATCAGGCACAGCCATTCTTCAGACGTCTCCACATCGTTGTTCCACCAAAAGGTGCTGTTGACCGGCCCGACGATCTGCACGGAAGCCGCCAAACGCTGCGAGACGATGGCCGACGCGATGTTTTGGGCGTCTTCTTCGTTGTCCACGGCGGTCATCACTTGAATATAATCACTCATCGGCTAGCGGTCGCTCCGCACGGCAACCACAAAGGCCACGGCGTGGGTACGGTCGTGGCTGATGCTGATCGACCATTCGTCCAGATGCAACAGCATGGCTCGGCTATGCGCAGCTGCGTACAGCCGAAGCGCCGGCGCACCGGAACTCAGATCCTTGTGCACCTCGATATCGGTCCACCGGATGCCGTGACGCCAGATGCCGGTGCCTAATGCCTTTGCCGCCGCTTCCTTGGCCGCGAACTTACCGGCAAGCGACTCATAGCGGCCACCGCTTTGCGCCAGTTCAGCCGCCGTGAAGACACGGCGCAGGAAACGATCGCCGTGCCAGTCGACGGCACGACGAATCCGGTCAATTTCGATGAGGTCAACGCCGGTGCGCAAAGAGGGCATGGGTATCTAGCCGAGATCAGGTCCGGCCACGACAACGGTGCACTGTTCTGGCTGGAGATAGGCAGCGGCCACGCGTTGCACGTCTTCGACCGTGACGGCGTAGATCAAGTCACGGTAGCGTTGCAAATAGTCCAGGCCAAGGCCATACCATTCCATACTCAACAGCGTGTTGGCGACGCCGTCGTTGGTTTCCAAGGTCAAGGGAATGACGCCGGTCAAGTAGGCTTGACTATCGGCCATTTCGTCGGCAGGGACGCCCTTCGCGCCCAGCAAAGCAAATTCGTGTCGAATGCTCTCAATCGCCTGGTCGACCTTGTCCGGGCTCACGCCGGCGCCTGCCGTCCATGTGCCGCCGGCCTCCTCGGCAACGACGCTGCTATAGGCGTAATAGGCCAGCCCCTGCTCCTCCCGCACCTTGGCGCCCAACCGGCCCATCAGCCCAAACTGGCCAAGAATGCAGTTGGCCACACGCACGGCATAGAAGTCCGGATCCTGGCGCGCAATCGCCGGTGCGCCGATGACGATATCAGCCTGCACCTTGTCCGCCATACCGACAAAGATGCGCTCGGCGGCACGCCCGACCGGCAGAGGCGGCACGGCGCGGTCGGCGGCGGCGCCTTGCCAATCCCCCAATTGCCGCTGCAGCAAGTCGATCACCGCTGGGGTGTCGACGTCGCCCACCACGACGATCACAGCGCCATCGGGTGTATAGCGCTGCGCATGAAACGCGACAGCATCGGTGCGTTGCAGTGCGCTCATTGTCTCGCTATAGCCGCTGGTGGCGCGGCCGTAGGGATGCTGGCGGCCAAAGAGCATCTCGTAAAAACGCAAACTGGCCACGCTGCCCGTATCCTGGTCGCGTTCTTGCAGATAGACCAGCCGTTGGCGCCGTAGTTTCTCTACGTGATCTGCGGGAAAAGTTGGCCGGCGCAGCGCGTCGGCCAGCACGCCGACCAGCAGCGCAAAGTCCTCGCTGACACAAGTAATGCCAAAATCAGTCGAGTGGGTGTCCGCACCAAAGGTCAGATTACCGCCGATGGCTTCGACGGTTTCATTGAAGGCCGCGAAATCATAACGGGCGCTACCTCGCGACAGCAGGCCGGCCACAAAACTGGCCAGGCCAGCCTGGGCGGGCGTTTCATGCACCGATCCGGCGGCGAGACTACCGTGCAGGACGGCCACGGGCGCCGTATGATTTTCACGCACAAGCACGGTCAAACCGTTGGCGAAGACAACGCGCGTAATGTCGTCGGGTCCCGGAATTGCGCTCACGGCGTCACCGTCCGCACCTGATTGGGAACGAATCGCGTAGTTGTTGTTGCGTGGTAGTAAACCTTCATCCGTCACCTCGGTGGCACAAGGCCATGTTGTGGAAACACTCGATCATTCACGCGTCGGCCACGTCAGGCACGTACCAGCCGATAGTCTGGGCCGCGTGTGTGAAATAGCGCTTCGCCACCCGCTGCACATCTTCGGACGTCACGGCTGCCAGCCGATCCACCCAACTATCCAACCAATCGAGGCTGGCGACCACTGCGCTGAACCCCAGCCAGTAGGCATGGTTGGTCACGCTTTCGCTGCTGTACACAAACTGCGCCTTGGTCTGCTTGATCGCTTTCGCCAGTTCCCCCGCCGTGACACCGCTCGCCTGCAGTTTTTCGATCTCCACCCAGATGGCGTCCTCCACGGCGCGGTGGTCGACATCGGGAGCCAGCGTGGCACTAAAGGTGAAAAGGCCAGGGTCGATGGTTGGCCCAAAACTGCAACTGACGTCGACAACCAACTGCGTCTCCACCAGCGCCCTATACAGCCGGTTGCTGCGGTTGTTGGCGCTGCCGCCAAACAGGCCCATCCCCTTAGCGCCCCCCAGCACCGAGTCCATGACGACCAGCGGGAAAAAGTCGGCGTGCCTGGCGTCAGGGGCATGAAAAGCCTGTAGATAATAGGCGGTGGGGTCCTCACCGCGGATCACGACGCGCCGCTCAGCCTGCTGTGCCGGCTCCTGCACACGCATGCTCGGCACCTGTGGCCCCGGCTCCAGCGCGCCAAACGCCGCTTCGATTTTCGCCATCATGGCGACCTCATCAAAATCGCCTGCCACCACGACCACCGCATTGTTAGGCGTGTAGAAGGTGCGGTAGTGGTGAACCAGGTCGTCGCGCGTGATGGACAGCAAGTCCGTTTTCCAACCGATGACGGGATGGCGATACGGGTGGGCGATGTAGGCGGTGGCCTGAACTTCTTCTTGCAGAAGATAAAAATAGCTGTTCTCGCTGCCCTCGCGCTCGCTGAGAATCACCGTGCGCTCCGATTCCGTTTCCGCCGCGTCAAACAGGGCGGAAGCCATGCGGTCGCTTTCCACCTGCAGGGCCAGGTCGATGCGCTCCGAGGGAAAAGTTTCGAAGTAGACCGTCCAGTCCTGCCAGGTCATCCCATTGAAAACGCCGCCGGCGCGTGCCACCGCTTTGTCGAATTCGCCGCGTGGAAAGGCGTCGGTTCCCTTGAACAGCATGTGCTCGACCCAGTGACTGGCGCCAGTCAGGCCGGGCATTTCGTTGCGGCTGCCGACGCGATACCACACCCAAAAGCTGGCGACCGGCGCGGCATGGCTGGGCTGCAGGATCACCTGTAAGCCGTTCGCAAGTTGAGCGGGTTGCCGGGTGGATACAGCGTCAGTTGTCATGGGTACCCGTATGGCTGCGGCCGACAGCCTTGTAGCGGAAGCCCAGTTCTGCCATGATGGCGGGGTCATAGATGTTGCGCCCGTCGATCAGCACCGGCTGGCGCATGAGGCTCTTGAAACGCGCCAAATCGAGTTGCTTGAACTCATTCCACTCCGTGCAGACCAACAAGGCGTCGGCCCCTTCGGCCAGTTCATAAGGGTCTTCGACCAGGCGCAGATGCGGCACCGCCTTGGCAGCATTGGGCATTGCCACCGGATCGTAGCCACTGACCATCGCCCCTTCATTTTGCAGCATGTGCGTGATCTCCAGCGCCGGCGATTCGCGAATATCGTCCGTATTGGGTTTGAAAGCCAACCCAAGCACCCCGATCCGTTTGCCGTCGAGCTTGCCGCCGACCATTTCGCGCAGGTTGAAGACCGCCCAGCGCCGCATATCGCGATTGATGTCGATCACCGCACGCAGGAGCGATGGGTGCGACCCATGCACAAGCGCCATGTGCTGCAGCGCCTTTACGTCCTTGGGGAAACAACTGCCGCCATAGCCAAGACCGGCATTGAGAAACTGGCTGCCGATCCGCCGGTCGTAGCCCATGCCCATCGCCACTTCTTCAACATCCGCCCCCAACTTTTCGCAGATGACGGCGATCTCATTGATGAAGCTGATCTTGGTCGCCAGAAAGGCGTTGCTGGCATATTTGATCATTTCGGCCGTGCGCAAATCGGTCATGACGATACGCGCGCGCAGCGGCAGATGCAGTTGCGCCACCTTCTCGGCTGCTTCGGGGCTACGGCTGCCAATCACCACGCGGTCGGGGTTCATGAAATCATGCAGGGCCGACCCTTCTCGCGTAAATTCAGGGCAACTGACCACGGCAAAGTCGATCGGCTCGGGCAGGCTGCGCTTCACGATATCCGCCACCCAATCGCCCGTGCCCACGGGCACCGTGCTCTTGTTGATGACGATCACCGGGTGCGTCATGGCCTTGGCGACGGATTCGGCCGCCATCCGCACATATTGCAGATCCGCCTCACCGTCGACGCCGCTGGGCGTGCCGACGCAGATAAAAACAAACTCGGCGTCAACCAGCGCCTCGTCATAGTCCGTGGTGAAATGCAGACGACCGCCCTTCATGTTACGCGCAATCATCTCATTGAGACCCGGTTCATAGATCGGCGCCTGCCCCTGGCGCAACATCTCGATCTTCTCTTCGCTGATGTCGATGCAGGTGACCCGGTTGCCCATATCAGCAAAACAGGTCCCCGTAGAGAGACCAACATAGCCGGTGCCGGCTACAGCAATATTCCTCATGTCAACGCTCCTGTTGATATAGAACAAAAAATTCAAGAAAACAATCGCGCCGGTTCAGACCACGCCAGATCGTGCAAGGCGTCTGTCCGCAACGGCGCACGTGCGATTAACTCCCTGAACCCTCGCGTACCCGTGTGACATCCCCGTTGCCGGTGCTGGCCGCCAAATGCTCCAGATCCGGCGCGGTCACCGGCACCGGCGCGGGATCCACGTGGTGGCGCGCGGCATCGATGTCGCTCATGTGCAACTGCTCACGCCAGAAAAAGAAAGCACCCAATAGGGTGACAGGCACCCACAGCGCGGCGTGCAGGGTGAACGTGTAGCTGGCCGCCACCGATGGGTCGACCCCAAAGGTCTGCAACGTCTTGATACCCGGCGTATCAAAGGTGCCGATATAGCCAGGCGCGGCCGGCAGTGTCGTGGCCAGGTTGACCAGGCCGTTCATGAGCATCAGCACCAGGAAGCTCACCTGGAAATCAAACGCATGCATCACGAACCAATACTTGACCGTCTCCGTCAGCCAGATCAGCACGCTGATCAGAAAGATCATGATCACGTCCGTTGGGCTGCTCAAACTGCGCAGACCCAGCATAAAGCGCCGGTAGAAACCATCCATGGGTTCGCGAATACGTTGCGGCAACACGGCGCCGGCGACGATAGCATAGAAGCGCTCGATGCGCGCCGGCTGGCTGGCCATCCAAATAAAGAGAATCGTCACGCCGACAAAGGTGACAGTCATCCCAATCACGGCGTTGCGATACCCTTCCGGCATCGGCGCAAAGGGCAGCGCCAGAAAGACAAAAAGGATCATCACGAGGCCGTCGGCAATGCGCTCAATGATGACCGTGGCGAGGCTGGAAGACATGTCGATATCTTCCTTGCGTTTCAACACATAGGAACGCAGCACTTCGCCCGCGCGAAAGGGAAAAACGTTGTTGCCGAAATAACCTATGCACACCATCGGGAAGAGCGCCACCAGGGGCACCCACTTGAGGGGGCGCAAGGTGTATTGCCAACGCCACGTGCGGAACCACAAGCCGACCATGTAGACAAAGATGCCTGGAACCAACCACCAATAATCGGCCGTACGCAGTGCATCGAGCACGGTCGCCAGATGCAGGCCAGGCAGCACCAAATAGATAAAAAACGCGCTGACGGCCAGACCGATCAGCAACGGCAGGTACTTCTTCAAACGCTCAAGCACTCCCCTAAACAGAATGGCCGCACACATCGGTTGCAGCAGCATGCGCGAGGATATCACACCCGGCAACACTACCCCAAACATGTGCAGTCAGAATCGGCAACGAAAAGGGCGACCCAGCGGACCGCCCTTTTGGTGTCTATTCAATTTTGTCCCAATCGTTAGTGCGCCGTGGCTAACAACGCGGGCTCGACCGAGTCACCCAAGATCTCTTCCATTGCCATGATATGCGCACAGACACCGCGCAGGACCGCTTCTTCGCAGTCGCAAGACCATTCACCGGACTTATAGCGAATAATGTGATTGGCGTTGTCGCCATGTAATTCAACTTCAAAACTATGTACCTTGACACGCTGATCACGTTCAGAAGCATACTGCTTGGCTTTCAGAATCCTGCTCACCGCTGAGTCCATGATGGGTTCCTTTCTAAAATAAAACACCCAGGCAACCATGCCCTGGGTGTCGATCAACCGGTATACGATTGGCGGCCATCGATTGGCGTTTTGATAATCACCGTACCGTTTCTCCGTTCGCAAACGCCCGATGAGGGCACCCTCTGCGCAAGTAGAATGAAGACTTCAAGACGGAAATTCATCATCTATTAACACGGTGATCACAGTATATGCCCGAACGCGGCAGGTGTCAAACCCATTGACAGGCCCTATTCCCGACGATTGCCATACGCTTCAAAATGCCCGCACTCGCTCAGGGACCCTGCACATGGAAGCCGGGCGGCATCGCCTCCGGTTCGTAGGCAACCGGCAGTGCCAGCGGACTGCCCTGGCGGGCGACGTCGTCTTGGACAATGCGAACGCGCTCGCTCAGGTCATTCAGCGCAATCACCGTATAGAGACCGCGTTCGACCTCCTCCGCCAGCCAATGTTGATTTTCGGCGCGTTGCAGCGCCTGATCCAGCGGCGTGAGCTGGGCCGCCGCATAGCCATCCAGCGCGGCGGCGTAATCGTTGTAGGCCTGGCCCAGTTCTTCCAGCAGCGCCCCCGCGCGAAGTTCCCATTCCGGCAGCACCGCAATCCCATACCCCTGCCGTGCGATGCGCAACTTGGCGCTCAGCCACGCGATCTGATCCTGCAACAACCACGTTTGCTGTGCGAGCGAGACCTGACCGCCGCGTGCGGCTTGGTAAAATTGGGTGCGCGCCTGGTCTTCGGCCAGCAACGCCTGCGCCAGGGACTGGCGCTCTGGGTCGATGTCGACGCCGCCCGTGAGCGCGATGCGGTCCGCCAAAAGACGCGCCGCCTGCTGTCGCACCGCTATTACAGACTGCGTTGCCTCATCGTAGGGTAACGGTTGGGTAAATGTAGCCGGACGCTGCGGGATCAGAACACCGTTTGGCGATATAAATGGGTTGCGGGCCAGATCATCGACTTGCTGCTTAAATGCCGGATTCTTAAGCGGAACTGCCAGGCTACGCAAGTCGTCAAACACTTGCTTGCGTTGAGCGGGCAGTAGATTAGGGGTCTGGGCAGCAAGCCGTTTCGCCTGGACTGCCGCCGTCAATGCGGCTTCTGCCTGGCCGGCAGCGAGCAACCCGCTTGCGCTTTGGACGAGTAGTTGCGCACGCTCAAGCGGTGGGAGGGAAGCATTGAGCACGGCTGGGGGCAAGACCAGGCGATAGGTTTCCGCCGCAGCTTGGGCATCGCCCACCTCCTGGTAGAGCCGGCCCAACTGGGCCAGTCGTGCAACACGCGCCGTCGCGCTCAATTCGGTGTCGTAGGTTAGAATGGCGCGTGCAGTCTCACGCTGACCAGCCTTCATCGCTTGCACGGCAAGACCGTCGGGCGCATCGCCCGCTAGTTGGCGCAGAGCCAATTGGGGCAACACCAGCGCGGTGCGCACGGCAAGCAACGGATCGCCGCCAAGCGAAGGCTGATGGGTGTCGCGTAGAGTCCACCAGATGCCGAAAGCGGACAGGCCGATCAGCAGGCACAAGATAAAGGCGGCCAGGAGTAGCCGTTCGAGCCAGACATTACGCGGTCGCGGCGCGGCCAGTGGTAGATTGGAAAATGCATCGTAGGTCATGGCGGGAGTATACCAAAGACCACCAGGCAGCCCGAATCCAGTCGATTGTGATTGGGACTGTCATTCACTGGAAAGCAACCAGTTTGGCGGACAATTTTTGCTATGCTATGATTGGTGCTTGACTGTGCCAACCGTACAGCGCGCCTACCGGGTGGTAATTGGACCATCAAGAGGAATTGCGAACGGTAAGGCCGCCAGGCAGACACACTGGCCTACCACATCGTGGACTTTTCGATTTCAGCGTGTGCCTTGCGGCTGGCATGCATCAAATGGGCAGACCCGTACACGACGGCGCCCCCAATGATGCGATGCAGGCGCAGGAATCAATAACTTAAGGAGTTGACTTTGTATGCAGAACACCCGGCTTGATCGACGCTCGTCTTCGTCAGGTGGATTAGGACGCCTTTTCGAGGGACCGGCAGCTTGGTTGGTCACGTTTTTGGTCATCCCAGGCCTGATTGTCGCAGTGTTATTACTGCCGCCGGTCAGTCTCCTCGATCGTCTCCAAACCTTCACCTATACGCGCATCGGCGCAAACGGCGGCGCAATCACAGACCCTGATGGCACCATCGTCAATTTTCCGGCGGAAGGGATCATCGCGGGCTTCCAGGCCCAGATCAACAGCACGCCGCGCACCGAATTCATCGAGGGCCAGGCGGGCAATGCCATGTATGAGGCGGCCCAGGTTCTGCCCGATAACTTGGTTACCAAAAGCCCGGTCTACCACATCGACGTGCGTGGCCGCAGCCCGGCTCAGGTCGTCGTCACCGTGCCGATCCCGAATGACAGCCTTCCCTATGAAACCCTGTCGATGTACGAATGGACTGGGAAGACGTGGCGCCATGTACCCGCCACGGTGCTTTCAGCCGAAGATAAAATCGAGTCGCGGCTTGACTATGTACCCCAGCACCTGATGGTCGTACAAACCACCCCCAATATACCCGCAGTCACCATGGACTTGGGGGCGAATGGCCAGATGCCGCAGAACGTCGCCGTAACCAATGAGGCCAAGGCCGGGTTACGCCTGCGCGGCGACGGCGGTCTCGACGGCCAGGCGCCGGCCAACACGGGCAACACGCTGCCGGTCGTCACCAACGTCGAAGACAAGATCGTGCGCACCGACCTTATCAACAACCTGCTGGCTGACCCTGGCTTGCTCGACAATCAATTGCTTACCCTCGAGCAACTCGTCGTCGGCAACGGCTATCCGGGGCTGATCATCGACTATCGCGGTGTGGACGCCGTGCCCAGTGCCCGCGCTGACTACGCCAACTTTATCGGCCAACTCGCGGACAAATTACATGCGGCGAACAAGACACTGTCCGTACGCGTGGAGCAAGCGGCGCAGCTCTCCGCCGAAGAGTGGAACACCGGCGGCTATGATTGGCGTGCATTGGGCCAGGTTGCCGATAAGTTGATTATTCCGGCGCCAATCGACCCGCGTGCGTATGCCGCCGGCGCCGAAATGGAGCAATTGCTGAGCTTTGCCACCGACGAGATCGACCGTGCCAAAGTCACCATCGAACTGCCCGGCCAGTCCGTGGAACGCGCCGGTAATTACCTGCTGCTCAAAGGCTATCAAGAAGCGCTGCAACCACTGTTGGGCAACATCAAGGCTGAAACCGGCGAGGGCGGCGCGATGAGCATTACGCTCGACAACCCGCGCCTGCAAGGCCAGGTGCAGTGGGACGATAACCTGGGCATTTATTCGTACGTCTACACAGACGACCAGGGCATCGAACGCACGGTCTATGTGGAGAGTGCCGGCAGCCTGGGTCGCAAACTGGATCAACTGCGCAAGTACAACGTGAGCAACGTCAACTTGCAGTTGCCGGCCAATGGCGACGTCGACCCAGCCGTCGGCGAGGTGCTGCAGCGCTTCCAAATGGGGGCGCCGACTGCCTCCACGGCACAAGGCCAGATGGCCGTCGCCTATACCGTCTATGGCGCCGACGGCAACGTCGTCGCCCAACAGATTCGCCCGCTCGACAGTCCACGTGTCGAGCTGGCCGCCGACCAGGCCAAAGGCGACATGCGCGTCGATGCACAGCTCGTCAATGCCGAAGGCAAAGCGCTGACGGCTCCCTTGTCAGCCATGCTCGCCCTCGCCAGCGCCAGCAACCCGGCGGCGAAAGCAACTGACGGCGAAACCGCTGCAGCGGCCACCGACGTCTCGCTCAACACCACGCAGATTGTCAACGTGCGCGAAGGACCCGGCACCAATTTTGCCGTCCTAGGCCAGATCACCCCCAGTGAAACCTATCAGATTACCGGCAAGACAGCCGCCGCCGATTGGTGGCAGGTCGACTTTGGCGACAAAAAAGGCTGGGTAATGGGCCAGTTGGTCAGCACCAGCGGTGACAACAATGCTGTCACGGTGGTCACGGACCTGCCGCAAGCCCAGCAAGCCATAGCGAGCGCCCCATCCGGAGACGCTCCTGCGGCATCTGCCCCCGCGACCGATGGCCAAGTGGCCGATGCGGCGGCCCCTGCGGAAGCAGTCGCCGGCCCCGCGCAAACGGCGCCGGCGCCCGCGGCGGCAGCTACCGGCGGCGGTTCGTTCGGCTACGGCATCCAAGGTCACGTCGTCGACAACGGGATGATCTTCCCGGTGCTCGACTCGATTGGCGGCATGGGCTTTAATTGGTTCAAGCAACAGATCGAATGGAAGCGCTTCGAAGGCTCTGGCCCGGGTCAAATCGACTTTGGCGGAATGGACGAGATTGTGAATTCTGCGGACAGCCGGAGCATCAGCGTCCTCTTTAGCATCGTCAAGGCGCCGGCCTGGGCGCGTGAATCTGGCTTCGACGGCAGTGTAGAAGGTCCCCCGGTCGACCCGCAAACCTATGCCAACTTTGTCGGCGCCGTGGCCGGCCGTTATTGCGGCAAGTCACTCAAGGCGATCGAGGTCTGGAACGAACAGAACCTCCATTATGAATGGGGCAACAAATCGCTCAACCCGCAGGAATATGTAAATCTGCTGGCGCCGGCGTTCAACTCGATCAAGGCCGCTTGCCCGGCGATGCTCGTCATCAGCGGCGCGCTCACCCCGGCCGGCAACAATGCCCCCTACGCCATGGACGACTTCACCTATCTCGAAGAGATGATGAAGGCCGGCGCCAACAACTATCTGGACGGCGTGGGCGCCCACCCCAGCGGCTATAACGTGCCCCCGTCGGTCACTTGGGAAGAGGCGTGCGCTGCCATTCAGAAAAATGGCAATAGCTTCAACGGCGCCTGCGACTCACCCCATCACTCGTGGAGCTTCCGCAGCACGATGGAAGGCTACCGCAACATCGCCAATGTCTATGGTGGCAACAATAAATTGATCTGGCCGACCGAGTTCGGGTGGGCAGCTGGCGGCGCACAAAATCCAAACTACAAGTACGCCGACGACAATGACTTTACCGAACAGGCACAGTGGACAGTCGAAGCGTATCAAATGATGAAGAATTGGGGCTGGGCCGGCCCGGCGTTCCTGTGGAACCTGAACTTCCGCGTGATCGCCAATGGCACCGAGTTGGCACAGTGGGGCATCGTCGATCCCAGTTGGAACCCGCTGCCGGCCTATACGGCCCTGGCGCAAATGCCGAAGTAGGGCGTTGGGTGACAAGATGGTAGGTTGGTCGAGGGGCGACGCGTGCGTCGCCCCTCGTTTACCCAAGACGCCGCCCAATCCCGCCCATCGCCATCACGACCGGTGCACACCGCTCCCTGGCACCGTGCACGCAACCGAACCATAAACCAAGAGGGAAAGATGATTCGACCCACGATCTCCCCATTGCAGCGCGGCCATCCGTGGGCGGTCGCGTGCATCCTGTTCGCCTGCCTGGTGGCAACCTTCGTCGTGACGCCGGCGTTTGCGCAAACCAGCGCGCCCAGCACCGGCACCGTGACGGTCACGCGCCTCAATGTGCGCACGATCCCCAGCATGACCGGTTCTGTTGTCGGCGCACTGGCCCAGAATGACACCGTCACCATTATCGGATCCAGTGACGATGGCGACTGGTACAAGGTGCAGGCGCCCGGCGCGAGCGGCGACGGCTGGGTCTTTGCCGATTACGTCGCCACCGGCATCCAAATTGGCGACGCGGCCGCACAAGCACCGGTGACGGCAGCACCCGCGACGGTCGCCACTGCCCCGGCGACCAGCCCAACCGGATCCGGCCCAACCGCCGCCGTTATCCCCACCACCATCAACGTGCGCGGCGGGCCGGGAACTAATTACAGCGTGGTGTCGTCTGCCAGCAACGCCACTGTGTTGGAAATCACCGGTCTCAGCCAGGATGGCGGGTGGTACCAAGTCCGTGTACCTGGTCGAACCGAGCCGGGATGGGTCTTTGCCAACCTGACCGTGCTCGCCGGTTCGCTCGACGGCGTGGCGCGCATCGAAGCGCCGGCTGCACCGGTAGCCGCCGCACCCGCCCCTTCCACAGGCGGCGCACCGGTGGCCGCGCCCAACACCGACACAGGATTTGGCTACGGCATCACCGTCAACCTGTGGCAGGGCGACAAACAGGGCGCCGCCAATTTGGTCAAGCAACTGGGGTTTGGCTGGGTCAAGCAGCAGGTGCGCTGGGAATATGCAGAACCTGCGCCGGGCGCCATCAACTGGCAGGAGATGGACGATATCGTCAATTCCATGAGTGGCAACGGCATCAACACCATGTTCAGCGTGGTGACATCGCCGCCATGGACGCGCCCCACCAAAGGCGGCACCGGCGGCCCGCCGGAGGATTTCCAGCAGTTTGCCAACTTCGTCGGCGCCATCGCGGGACGCTACTGCGGTCGCCTGCAGGCCATCGAGGTGTGGAACGAACAAAACCTGCGCCGCGAATGGGAAGGTTATCCGCTGGAGCCCTCCTCCTACATGGATTTGCTCCGGCGCTCCTACAATTCCATCAAGGGTGCGTGCCCGTCGCTGTTGGTCATCAGTGGCGCCACCACGCCGGCCGGGTATAGCGATGTCGCCTTTGACGATGTTGACTACCTGCGTGGCATGTATCAGAACGGGCTAAAGCAGTACAGCGACGGCATCGGCATCCACCCCAGTGGCTTTGCCAACCCGCCCAGCGTGCGCTTTGAAGATTGGCAATCGGGCAATTACGACGCGCTGTCGCATGTCAACCACCGCAGCTTCTATTTCCGCAGCACGCTGGAGCAGTCACGCCGCGTGATGGAAGAATTTGGCGATACCGGCAAGAAACTGTGGCCGACGGAATTTGGCTGGGGGTCCACGCCGTCACCGTTCCCAGGCTATGAGTATGAAGCGCGCATCGGCGAAGGCACGCAGGCGCAATGGATTGTCGATGCCTACAACATCATGCGCGGCTCCGGCTACGTCGCGGTGCCGATGCTGTGGAACCTGAACTACCCGCGTGAAACCGAGATGGGCGCTTTCGCCATCGTGGGCCGGCCCGCCTTTGACGCCCTTCGCCAGATGATGGGGCGCTAACTTGAGGAATCCTATGAACCTAACTTACACACTCCGCCACCTTTCCATGACCGTCGTTGGCGCCGCCGCCTTGCTGGTATTGGTGGCATGTGGCGGCGGCGACGAACCGACGGCCACGCCGACCAAGACGCCCATTCCCGCCGAGGCGCAAGCCGCGACGCCTACGCCGGCCGCGCAGACCGCCGCCCAATCGCCGGCGACAGCGACGCCAGCAGCAGCAGCCCCGCAACCCGCGGCAACCGAAGCTGTGCAAACCGAGCCCACACCAGCCACCGTTGTGGAGAAGATTGCACGCGTCACCACCGACCAACTGAACATCCGCAGTGAACCCAACACCACGGCCACCATCGTCAAGATGGTGGTGACCGGCGACACCTTTGCGGTTGTCGACACGTCGGACGATGGCCAGTGGCTGCAATTGGCCGAAAACGGCGCCCCGGTAGGCTGGGCGGCCGCCGAATTCATGACCGTCGAAGAACGCACAGTGCCGGCCGGCGGCGATCAGGCCGCGACGCAGCCCACCAGCCAGGCCAGCCAACCCGCCAGTTCATTCGCACCGGCTACCATGTTGAGCCCCGACTTTGGCGCACAGGCCTTCGTGTGGTGGCGCAACGAAATTCGCGACCGCGACATGATGCTGCTCAAAGACGCCGGCTTTAACTGGATCAAGCAGAGCTTTGCCTGGGAAACCATCGAGGCCCCTACGAAGGGTCAGTTTGACTGGAGCATTGCCGACAATGTGGTGACGCATGGCAACCAGACCGGCCTCAAGATTCTGGCGCGCTTAAGCAGTGATCCAGACAAGACGAACTTCTGGGCGGGCGCACCACCAGCCAACGCCGACGACTTTGCCGACTATGCCTTTGCTCTGGCCTCGCGCTACAACTGCCAGCCCGGTGCGGTGGGCTGCATCCAGGCCTACCAGATTTGGAATGAGCCAAACCTGGCCCGCGAGTGGGGCGGCAACCGGCCCAATCCTGCCCAGTACGCCGAGTTTCTCAAGAAGGCCTATACGGCCATCAAGCGCGCCAATCCCAACGCCATCGTCATCAGTGCCGGCATGGCGCCCACCGGCGACAACAACGACCAGGCCATGCCGGACGATATCTTCTATGACCAGATGTACCAGGCCATGGGCGGCAACAGCACCGGCTACTTTGACATGTTGGGCGTACACGGTGCCGGCTACGCTGCCCCGCCCGAACTAGACCCGGCCGAAGCGGCGGCCAATCAGAAGTACGGTGGCTATCGCTTCTTTGCCTTCCGCCACGTCGAAGACATCCGCAAGATCATGGAGAAGTACGGCGACGCCGCCAAGAAGATCGTGCTGTTGGAGTTTGGGTGGACCTACGACGAAGTCAATCCGGCCTACAAATGGCACGGCGCCGACGCCGGCATCGACATGTTTGTGCAGGCCGACTATCTCAAACGCGCCTACACCTACGCTGCGGCCAATTGGCCCTGGGTCAGTCTCATGAGTGTGATCAGCATGCCCAACCTGGATTGGACCAACGACGGCAACCCGCGCGACGAGGAGCAGTACTGGTGGGCGATCATGGACCCCAGCCCCATCGACCAGCTCTACTTCCGTCCGGCCTTTGTGGAGCTATGCATCTACTTCAACGGCCTCAAGGGGCAGAAATGCCCGTACGACCCGAATAAGTGAAAGGGCGAGGGGGTGAAGGAAACCGACTTCGATTTTCTTCACCCCCTCACGCCTCATCCCCCACTTGTTGCGCCGAGAAGCACCTGAATCGCCTGCTCGCCGATCGCCGCGATGGCTTCGACCCAGTCGAACTCCTGCGTATAGGCAGAGACGTCGATATCGATGGCCGGCTGCCAGAAGGTCGTGGCGTACCACATGCCAAAAAAGGCAGCGCAGAGCACCAGCAAAAACGAGATACGGATGGACCAGCGGTTTTGGCGAAGCATAGAAATTGACGTGTAGCGAACCACGAATGTCCAACTACGAATGATGAGTCAAGGCGCGGATTTGCGCGCCGCTCGACGTATGATATACTAGCGTTCGTTGAAACGGAAAGTTTTGGGTGAGTAGCTCAGCTGGTTAGAGCGCACGGTTCACATCCGTGAGGTCATGGGTTCGAGTCCCTTCTCGCCCACACAAGAAACAGGCACTCCTGCGACCAGGAGTGCCTGTTCTGTTATACAGGCCAATTTATGATCACATCAGCGTAGTCGGCCAGCACATTGTCCTGCGCCACCACAAAGGCATCGGCCGGCACGCGCTCCTGCGTGACGCGGTTCAAATCGTCGTGCCGCAGGCAGCTGATGATGCCTGCGGCACGTTCAATGCCTCAGGCTCACGCGCCTCGGCCACAACGGCCTTGACCTCAGCAATGGTCATCGGGCCTGTCTCCTGCCAGCGTACGAGCATGGTGTCGATCGCCATCCTGCTGCTGCCACGCTTCAAGTCGTCGATTCACACCGCGGTGTACGAGATCATCACGACGCTCCTGTACGACGTAGTGCGGGCCGCAGAACAGAAAGCCGCGGATGGCACGCTCGCCAAAGACGAACGCCTGGCCTATGCGATGCAGCAGGGGCGCAGCCTGCCACATCACCCATCTGGTAATGCAGGAGAACCAACTGTGGGGCCACCGGGATTTTGTTGTATCCGCCTCAGAGATCGACCGCATCGAACAAGACACAGTTTTCCTGAAACTGAACAAGGAACGCGTCGGCACGCTGCCGTGGTTCCAATCTGGGAGCAAGGAGACAGGCATGGTAGGCAATTCGGCATCGCAAGCAATTGGCAGTCAGGCGAACACACCGGGCGGTTCCCGATCGATCCCGGCCGGGGTGGCGGAGCTGGGCAGCCGCGACCAGACGACCGCGAACAAGGACAGAGGAAAGGAGGCCATACATCAAACAGCGTATAGCAAAAGTAGAATGTGCCGCTGGGTCAGGCGGCATTTTGTAGGGTCGAAAGCTATCGTTTGCGCAGACGCCAGGATCTCCCGCTTCTGGTATGCTATCAAATCAGAAAAGAAGGTCTTCTGCGCTCCCGGCGAAAAAATCGGCCTCCGACGGCTGGCCGGAAGCCAAACGATTGGTGTTGATCTGTCATAGAGATGCAAGGATGATTGATAGGAGGAGTACAGCATGGACGATTACCAACCCTGCGAGTTCATCTGCAAGACATGCGGCGGTCGTAGTATCAACGTCTTTCGCAATTGGACCGTCCTTGCCGGTCGTGACAGTCAAAGCTGGCAGGAATGGGGACCTCTCGAGGCTGGTCATCTCTGGCGCTTTGTATTCAAGAAAAGGCTAGAGAAGGAAGGCGACAAAGACGCTGAAGTTGAGGGATGGGATTTCGCTGCTTATGCAAAAGATGACTCTTCTTCTAAACCGGAAGAGTATGAAATATACGAACCGGAGGACAACCCGGGAAACGACGAGTTCTATGTGAGATGCGCAAACTGCGATCGCGAGAACGAATTTGGTTGGTCACAACCCAATCGCGGTGGGCGCATATTCCCCGTGGAGTGTTCAGATTTCATTCCCGGGGAAATCTGGCCGGAACCCAGGTATTTGGATTCATGGCACCAACGAGGTTGGCTCGGACCACGAAACTGAAACGGACTAATGAAGATGGTAGTCTCACCAGGAGAAAAAATGGATACTTTGACTAGAGCAGAACTAGAACAGTTGATGCGCAAAGAACAGCAATGGTGCGTTTCAATTTATATGCCGACCCATCGTACTAGGCCGGAGACCCAGCAGGATCCGATTCGGCTGAAAAACCTGCTTAGAGAGGCCGAGAAACAGCTATCTGCCAAGGGCGCAGGCACGCGTGATGTGCAAGAAATGCTTGAGCCGGCCAGCAAGCTCCTGCAGGATTCTGATTTCTGGCAGCATCAGAGTGATGGTCTGGCGATTTTTCTCTCTTCCAACGGAGTTCGTCGCTATCGTCTCCCATTGAATCTTGAAGAATTGGTGGTTGTCGTAGACCACTTCCACATCAAACCGCTGCTACCCCTCTTCGTAGGCGACGGCCAATTCTACATCCTGGCGTTGAGCCAGAACGAAGTCAGGTTGCTGAATGCTACGCGCGATAGCGTCAGCGAGGTTGACATCGAGCAGGTAGTTGGCAGTCTGGCTGAAGCAACACCATCCGACGATCATCAAGCGAGTCTTCAACTCCACACTTCTGGCCCCGTCGGGGGAATAACCGGGCGCGGTTCAGTAACCTTCCATGGGCAAGGAGACGGCAGCGAAAGCGCCAAGCGTGATGATCTCCTCCGCTACTTTCGTCTTGTCGCGGGTGGCTTGAAGGAATTTCTTCGGGGAGACCGGGTGCCGCTCGTATTGGCGGGAGTCGAATACTTGCTTCAGATCTACAAAGAAGCCAACGCGTATCCGCACTTGATAGACACGGTCATCAATGGAAACCCCGATTTGCTGAGCGCGGACGAGCTGCACAAAAGCGCCTGGGATGTTGTTCGACCTCTCTTCCAGGCAGCACAAGAAGAGGCTGTCGCCTCTTACCAACAACTTGCCGGCCAGGCAAGCGAACGAGTCGCAAACACATTAGAAAAGATCGTCCCAGCCGCTTATCACGGCCTGGTTGAAACGTTGTTCGTCGCCATCGGAGTACAGCAGTGGGGTGTCTTTAATCCGGTCAACAATGAGATTGAGTTACATGAGCACATGGAGGCCGGCGACGAACCACTACTGGACCTGGCGGCCGTCAAAACGTACTTGAAAGGTGGAATAGTCTATGCCGTAGAACCAGAAAAAGTGCCGGGGGGGACATCTGCCGCCGCTGTGTTCCGGTATTGATCAAGCGTCATTGTTGAGCCTGGCGACTGCACGCTCTGTGGCCTAGAAGCACAAGCGCTTTCGCGTGTGACGGTTGAAGCAGACGGGCCGCGGCACACGCGTGGAGGCGACCGATGGCTTCGTGATCGGTACTGAGGCCGATCAACCGCACGATGACCTTGACCACCCCCGTTCAGTGACTGAAAGGCGATTTGAGATGCAGCTTGGCATGTGTCATTTTGCATGCGATACTGGTTCTCCCCAACTTTTGATGATCGGTAAAGCCAGAACATGTGGTCGGCAAAAGCGGCCGTTCGCAGCATCTATCTGTAGCGCCGATGCAATTCATCAAAAGTTGGGGAGAACCAGTTAGGGGTGCAATTTGACAGCATGATTGGTTTAGGGCGTATGGGCGCCAATATGGTGCGTCGCCTCATGATGGGCGGCCACGAATGCGTGGTCTATGACGTGAACGCGAAAGCGGTAGCGCCACTCGCGAATTAAGGCGCCGCCGGGGCGGATTCGCTCGAAGATTTGGTTTCCCGGCTGTCCAAACCGCGCGCGGTCTGGTTAATGGTGCCGGCAGCCCTGGTTGATCCGGTGCTGGGCTCCCTGACGCCGCTGCTTGAGCCCGGCGACATCGTGGTCGACGGCGGCAATTCGTACTATCATGACGATATCCGCCGCGCCGGTGAACTCAGAGCGAAGGGCCTGCATTACGTGGATGTCGGCGTCAGCGGCGGCGTGTGGGGGCTGGAACGTGGCTATGCCCAGATGATCGGCGGGGAAGAGGCGATCGTGCAGCATCTCGACCCCATCTTCAAGGCCCTGGCTCCGGGTGTAAGCAGCGCGCCACGTACACTTGGCGCGACCGGTGATCCGGGTCCGGCAGAAAATGGCTATCTGCGTTGTGGCCCAAACGGCGCCGGTCACTTTGTCAAGATGGTGCACAACGGGATCGAGTACGGTTTGATGACGGCCTATGCAGAAGGGCTGAATATTATCAAAAACGCCAACACTGGCAAGGTGCAACGTGCGGCGAATGCAGAGACGACTCCCTGGCGCCACCCCGAACTCTACCAATTCGACATTGATCTGGCACAGGTCACCGAAGTGTGGCGTCGCGGCAGCGTCATTGGCTCGTGGCTGCGTGGTCGATCCAGTCCTTACCACCCACAATCGGGTTTTCTCCTATAAACGCGGCAGTTGGGGGCCGAAACAGGCCGATGCGCTCGTCGCAACAGACGGTGGCTGGCACAACCCCCTACGAGAAAAAGTATGAGCACTTGGGCTGGGAAGGCGATTTGGCTGACAGCGATTTGGCTGACTTGATAGCCTTTCTAAAGACATTTCCCTAACATTGTGAACTCAGGTTGGCAGGAACATCTCAGTAGGAGGAAGCATGATGGCTAAAAACCAAGAGCACGACGGCGCAGATGCTCACTCACCACTGCAGGACAATCAATCGATGGATCCTCACACCATGGATGACCACGCTTACGCGCATCCTGAATCCGTCCCCGATCAGTCAGAACCTGACGCAACGCACCACCCGGCAAACGAAAGCACCTCGCCCATGAACCATAGCGAGCATGGCATGCATGCGGAGCGCGGCGATGCTGGCGATCATGCCGGGCACGGTGCAGCCCACGCGGACCACACCGGGCATGAGCAAATGTTCCGGCGCAAGTTCTGGGTTTCGCTTGTCCTCTCTATCCCGGTGATTATGTACAGCATGGGGCTGCAAATGATGCTGGGAATTTCCCTGCCAGCCTTTCCCGGCTCCCAGTGGATCGCGCCCATTTTTGCCGTGATCGTTTTCTTTTATGGCGGTATGCCGTTCTTGAAGATGGCCGTGCCAGAGTTGAAAAACCGCCAGCCTGGGATGATGACACTGATTTCGTTGGCGATTTCTGTCTCCTTCGTGTACAGTGTCGCCACCCTTTTCCTGCCCGGGCAGGCAGATTTCTACTGGGAGTTAGTTACGCTGATTGATATCATGCTGCTCGGCCACTGGATCGAGATGCGCAGTGTGCGGCAGGCATCCGGGGCCTTGAATGCTCTGGCAAAGCTGATGCCCGACACGGCGGAGCGCCTGCTCCCCGATGGCAGTACTGAAACTGTTGCCGCCGACCAATTGCGAAACGGCGACCGCTTGCTGGTGCGCCCCGGGGCGAGCGTCCCTGCAGACGGCGAAGTGGTCGAAGGCCAGTCGTCTGTGAATGAGGCCATGATTACCGGCGAGTCAAAACCGGTCGGCAAGGCTCCCGGTGCGCGGGTCATTGGCGGGTCGATTAACGGCAATGGCAGCCTGCGCATTCAGGTAACCGCCACCGGAGACCAGACCGCCGTGGCGGGTATCATGCGCCTGGTCGAACAAGCCCAGCAGTCGAAGAGCCGCACCCAGATTCTTGCCGATCGCGCCGCCGGCTGGCTGTTCTATATTGCACTGGGTGCGGCTGGGTTGACGGGGCTGGCCTGGACAATCGCGATCGGTTTCAATGTTGCCGTGATCGAACGGGTGGCAACCGTGCTGGTGATCGCCTGTCCTCACGCGCTGGGGCTGGCTATACCGCTGGTGGTCGCCATCACCACTTCGATCGGTGCTTCGAACGGCATCCTGATCCGCGACCGGCTGGCGCTAGAAAAGATGCGCCAAGTGGACATGGTGCTCTTTGACAAGACTGGCACGTTGACCGAAGGCCGTTTTGGGGTCGTTGGGATGGTAGCAGTAGATGGACAGAACGAAGACGAAGCCCTGGCGCTGGCCGCAGCCGCGGAAGGCGATTCGGAGCATACCATTGCGCGGGGCATCCGCAACAGCGCGGAAAAGCGCGGCCTGACCTTGCCCGAAGTTGGCGATTTTGAAGCCATTCAGGGCCGAGGGGCAAAGGCTCACAGCGGCAGTCATATCCTGTATGTCGGCGGGCCGCGTCTGCTGGAGATGTTGAACACTCAATTGCCCGAGCGGCTGGAGGAATTTGAACGCCAGGCCAGCGAAAAAGGCCAGAGCGTGGTGCATTTGGTGCGGGCTGACCACGACGGCAGCCAGCCAGAACCTGTAGCATCCTTTGCCCTGGCCGACGTGATCCGGCCCGAAAGCCGAGAGGCAATCGGCAAACTGCGCGAGATGGGCGTGCAGGTGGCCATGCTCACCGGCGACAGTCAGGCAGTGGCAAAGGCAGTGGCAAAAGAACTGGGCATCGACACCTACTTTGCCGAAGTGTTGCCTGACCAAAAAGATGCCAAAGTAAGCGAACTGCAGGGCCAGGGCCGGCGTGTGGCGATGGTAGGTGACGGTGTCAACGATGCGCCAGCGCTGACCCGTGCGGAGGTGGGCATTGCCATTGGCAGCGGGACCGACGTAGCAGTCGAGTCGGCGGGGATCATCCTGGTACGCAGCAACCCGCTGGATGTGGTGAGAATCATCGCACTCAGCCGGGCCAGCTACCGCAAGATGACCCAGAACCTGGTCTGGGCCACCGGTTATAACGTGGTGGCCCTGCCGTTGGCAGCAGGTGTGCTGGCACCGATTGGCATCCTGCTCACACCCGCGGTTGGAGCGCTCCTGATGTCGCTCAGCACAATCATCGTCGCCATCAACGCCCAGCTTCTGCGCAAAACGAAATTGTAGCCGATCACCCCCCATAGGAGATAACGATGAAAGCCACGCAAACACTTCACGATCTTGGTCAGAGCCTCTGGCTCGACAACATCACCCGTGGTCTGCTGACCAGCGGCACACTGCACCGTTACATCAACGAGCTTTCAGTGACGGGACTGACCTCCAACCCCACGATCTTCGATAAAGCCATCAGGGACGCGGGTTTCTACGACGATGCCATCAATCAGAAAACCGTGGCGGGAAAGTCGGGCGAGGCGTTGTTCTTCGAACTGGCCTTGGAGGATCTGACCCAGGCCGCCGACCTCCTGCGTCCAGTGAACGACGCCACCAGTGGGATTGACGACTGGGTTTCGCTGGCTGTGTCGCCCTTGCTGGCGGACGACACAGCCGGCACCATCAAGGCCGCAGTGCAGCTTCATGGACGCGCGCAGCGACCCAATCTCTTCATCAAGATCCCGGGTACCCGCGAAGGCAACCCTGCGATTGAGGAGACAATCTTCGCGGGCGTGCCGGTGAATGTCACGCTGCTGTTCTCCCGCGAGCAGTATGTCGCCGCGGTCGGAGGCGTACATGCGCGGCATCGAACGGCGGATTACCGCCGGTCTCGACCCGAAAGTCGGTTCCGTGGCATCGATATTCGTCAGCCGTTGGGATGTGGCGGTGCAGGATAAGGTTTCGGGGCAGCCTCGTAACCGTCTCGGGATTGCGATTGCCAAACGCACATACAAGGCGTATCGCGAGCTGCTGGTCTCGTCCCGCTGGCGTAAGCTCGCCAATAGCGGCGCACGGTTGCAACGCCTGCTGTGGGCCAGCACCGGCACCAAAGATCTTGCTGCCTCGGACACCCTCTACATCAGCCTGCTCTATCTTTGCGGTGTCAAGGCGATGAACCCGACCTACGAGCAGCCCGATCGCCTGGCAGTGATGCTCGACGATATCAAGGCCTTTCGCCAGGCCGGCAGCCGTTGCACGGGCCACCCGGAGTACGGCTGGACCTCGGGTGTGGAGACGTAGAATGAGCAACGCAAGCTATACGGCAATGAAAATCAGTCCATTGGCAGGCAAGCCAGCCGAACCCGCGATGCTGGTCAACGTGCCCAAACTCGTCACAGCCTATTATACGGAAATCCCCGATCCTGCGGTATCTGGGCAGCGGGTTGCGTTCGGCACCTCCGGGCATCGTGGTTCGGCCCTCGACAAGTCTTTCAACGAGTGGCACATCCTCGCCATCAGTCAGGCCATTTGCCTGTATCGAAAACAGCAGGAGATCGCTGGCCCGCTGTACCTCGGCATGGACACCCATGCGCTCTCGGCGCCAGCGCTGGCAAGCGCACTGGAAGTGCTGAAGGATGGCATGATCCCGGCTTTGCTGGCGGCGGAGATCACCGCCCAGATAGGCCGCGATCCCGGCGAAATCTACCAGGAACTCACACGCGAGTTTGGTGAGCCGCTTTACGACCGCGTGGAGGCGGAGAGTGGATGGTTCGCAGCGCGGCCATCGGGGACGGAAGACATCTACAAAATCTATGCAGAAAGCTTCCGCGGGGAGAATCACCTTCACCGCATCCTGGAGGAAGCGCAGAGCATCGTCAACGATGCTTTGGCAGCATCCGCGCGGCAGCCAGGGAGTCTGTTCGAGCCAAATCTAAAAGGTAAACTATGAGTAAACAAACTCGTGTCAGTCACCCAATCTACAGCCTTTTGCCCACGGACATCGAGGGATTCGATTCCCTGGCCGAGCTGGACTTGGATCTGCGCTCGTCGTGGAATCATGCGACCGACGAAATGTGGCGGCGGCTTGATCCCGGGCTGTGGGAATTCACGCACAACCCCTGGGCCGTTCTGCAGACGGCCTCGCGCGACCGAATCGAACGCGTGCTGGCCGATCCCGCTTTTCGCCAAAACATAGATCGCCTGACACAGACCCGCCGACAAGCGGTGGAGTCGATGGCGTGGTACCAGCAAAATCATCCGCAGGCTCCCTTGAAGTGCGTCGCGTACTTCAGCATGGAATTCATGTTGAGCGAAGCGCTGCCCATCTATTCGGGCGGGCTGGGCAACGTGGCCGGCGATCAACTCAAAGCCGCCAGCGACCTGGGCGTGCCGGTGGTCGGCGTGGGGCTGCTGTATCAGCAGGGCTATTTCCGCCAGGTGATTGACCAGGATGGCGCGCAACAGGCCCTCTTTCCGTACAACGACCCCGCACAGTTGCCGATCACGCCTCTGCGCCAGCCAAATGGGGAATGGTTGCGGCTAGAGATCGCCGTGCCCGGCTACTCGGTCTGGCTGCGCGCCTGGCAGGTCCAGGTCGGCAGGGTGAAGCTTTACCTCCTGGACAGCAATGACGCGGCGAACTCCGCTGTTCATCGCGGGATTATCAGTGAGCTGTATGGCGGCGGTCCAGAGCTGCGGATCACACAAGAACTGCTCCTCGGGATCGGCGGATGGCAATTGCTCGCCGCACTCGGCATCCAGCCGGAAGTCTGCCACCTAAATGAAGGGCATGCAGCCTTTGCCGTGTTGGAACGCGCCCGTAGTTTCATGCAAGAAACCGGCCAGCCCTTCGAAGTCGCACTGGCCGTCACCCGAGCGGGGAACCTCTTCACCACCCACACGGCTGTAGCCGCCGGCTTTGACCGTTTCGCGCCGGCCCTGATCGAGCAATATCTGGGCGGCTATGCGGAACAGAAGCTCGGCATCAGCCTCGACGATCTGCTGGCCCTGGGCCGCCAGAACCCGGCCGACGCCGCGGAGCCCTTCAACATGGCCTATCTAGCGATCCGCGGCAGCGGGGCGGTGAATGGCGTGAGCCGCCTGCATGGAGAAGTGAGCCGGCGTCTCTTCGAGCCGCTTTTTCCGCGCTGGCCGGAGGACGAAGTGCCGGTCGGCCACGTGACCAACGGCGTTCACATGCCGAGTTGGGACTCGGCCCCGGCCGATGATCTGTGGATGGAAGTCTGTGGGAAAGACCGCTGGCTGGGCATAACCGAAACCCTGGAGCAGGATAGGCGCCGCGTTTCCGACGCCACGCTCTGGCAATTCCGCTCTGCCGCCAGCCAGGCTCTGGTGGACTACGCTCGCGGCCGCTTGTCCAGCCAATTGGCCGCCTCCGGCGCGTCGCCCGAGGCGGTTGACGAGGCCAGGCATCTGTTCGATCCCAACGCGTTGACACTGGGCTTTGCGCGGCGCTTCGCGACCTACAAGCGGCCGAATCTCCTCCTGCATGACCTAGAGCGACTGCTGCGCCTGTTAGCCAATCCTGAGCGCCCGGTACAACTCATCATCGCCGGCAAGGCCCATCCTGCGGACCAGGCGGGGCAGGACCTGATTCGGGAATGGATCCACTTCATTCGCCGGCCCGAGGTCCGCCCCCATGTGATCTTCCTCAGCGACTACGACATGTTGCTGTCCGAGCGTTTGGTGCAGGGCGTGGACGTCTGGATCAATACGCCGCGCCGGCCTTGGGAAGCGAGCGGAACGAGCGGCATGAAGGTGCTCGTCAACGGCGGCATCAATCTCTCGGAGTTGGATGGCTGGCGGGCGGAAGCCTATACGCCTGAAGTGGGGTGGGCGCTGGGTGACGGCCGGGAGCATGGCGACGATCCGGCTTGGGACGCGGCCGAAGCCGACGCGCTCTACGACCTGCTCGAGCGGGAGGTGATCCCGGAGTTCTATACTCGAGACGACAGCGGCATTCCTACCGCGTGGGTCAAGCGGATGCGGGAAAGCATGGCGGGGTTGACACCGCGCTTCTCGGCCGACCGGCTCGCGAAGCGCCACAAGATCTGTTTGCTGCAGGCGAGGAACCGCTCTTGGAAGATCAGCACACTCACCACCTGGGCCCCCGATCTAGCGCCATACTTCTGGCTCGAGGAACGCAGGTGCAGACGGCGTTGACGGAGGCCAAATGAAGAAAGCGATCCCGATCACGACGTTGTTTCTGGATGTCGGGGGCGTATTGCTTGCCAACGGATGGGGCCATCAATCCCGGTCGTTGGCTGCGAAGACGTTCAATCTGAGTCTGGATGAGATGGGGCTACAAGGAAGAAGGCACGATCACGACGGCCTTCGACATGAGAGTGCAGAACGACCTGGACCACTTCCACCTGGTGCAAGACGTGATCGATCGCCTGCCGCATTTGGGTGCCAAAGGAGCCTACCTGAAGCAGATGATGCAGGACAAACTCATCGAGCACAAGCAGTACATAGACAAGCACGGCCAGGACCTGCCGGAGACCCGGAACTGGAAATGGGGTCAGGTATAGTCGGCGTGGGCATCATCGTCGGCTCAAACATTTTTAAGAAAGGATTCACCAGGATCAGCGGAGCGGCTAGCGTCGGCTTGTATTGGGTGTTTATCAGTGTCGTGATTGGCTGGAAATTTTTAGAAACGGAGACACTGCAACCACGCAGGTCGATGCAGCGATGGAAAGGACATGAACTGGCCCATGAATAAGTTCAAACAACTCTGGAGCAATCTGCGGTCGAGCTTTTGGTTTATGCCTTCGCTCATTGTCATGGGCAGCATCGGCTTCGCGGTTTTATTGATCGGCGCAGACTCCATCGTGAGTGATCGATGGCTGGCCCAGTGGCCGCGCTTGTTTGGGGCCGGGGCGCAAGGTGCGCGAGACATGATGTCCACGATCGCCGGTTCGATGATGACCGTGGTTGGCGTTACCTTCTCCATGATCCTCGTGGTGTTGGCGCTTGCTTCGAGCCAATATACCTCCCGTATCCTGCGGAACTTCACGCGCAGCAGCATCACCCAGATCGTGCTCGGGATCTTCGCCGGCATTTTCACGTATTGCCTGATCGTGTTGCGCACCATTCGCGACGGCGACGGCGCATTTGTCCCAAACCTGGCGGTTTTCTTCGGCTTCGTAATGGCGCTCGGCGGCGTCGGCGCCCTTATGTTCTTCATTCATCATATCGCCTCTTCAATCCAGGCTTCTAGCATCATCGCCTCGGTCGCCCAGGAAACCATCGCAGCCATTGACCGGCTTTTTCCGGAAATACTCGGACAAGAGCCGGACAAAGACGATGATGACCAAACGCTGCGCTCTCTGACCGAACAGAATTGGCGTGGCGTCCCGTCCAGAGAGAGCGGCTATATCCAGACCGTGAATAATGCAGGGCTCCTGCGTTTGGCGAAGGACAAGAAGACCATCGTGCGGATGGAGCGCGCCATCGGCGATTTCGTTGTTCAGAACACTACGCTGGTCTCACTCTCTCTGGAAGAAGAGCCGGACCAGGAGACGATTACCGCTCTTCAGGAGGCGTTTAACATCAGCCGATACCGCACGGAGGAACAGGACGCGGCCTTCGGCATCAGACAGATCGTGGATGTGGCATTGAAAGCGCTCTCGCCCGGCATCAACGACACGACAACGGCCGTAATGTGCGTGGATTATCTGTCGATGATACTGGCGCGGCTGGCGCCCCGGCAAACCCCATCTTCACATCGCTACGAGGAAGGCGAACTGCGGGTGATTGCAAAAGGAGCCGACTTCGAAAGCTTGCTGGCGGAATCGTTCGACCAAATTCGAAGCAATGCCAAAGGCGATCTCGCCATCATGTTGCGGATGCTGGGCGCGCTCCAAACCGTCGCCGATCTGACTGCCAGACCGGAACGACGGCGGGCGCTTCGCGATCAAGTGCAATGGATAGCCGAACTGGCTGAGCGCACCCTCGAGTCCGCGCATGACCGTGCGAGGATCCACACGAGGTTGGCGAGCGTGCGCGAAACGCTTGAAACCGAGCTCGCTTTGCGCCCAAGCGAGAAGAGGCAATAGTACTGCATAATCGTTCATACGTCGTGCATCGACAGAAACGGCCAGGACCTGCCGGAAATTCGGAATTGGAAGTGGAATTCGGACAAAACGTGCCGGTATTACGATTGTCTGGAAGTAATTTTAGATATGTATTAATAAAATAACTGAGGTATCAGAGATGAATTCACAGGAGCTTATAGACACCGCGAGAACGCTGGTCGCCGGCGCCAAGGAGATGGCAGGTCATCCCGGAGAGAAGATAACCGAAGGTCTGGACGGATTGCGCGACCGTCTGGCTGAATACTTTCAAATGGGCGCCCGTTTTGCCAAATGGCGCGCGGTGATTGCCGTGGGCGATGGCATTCCCAGCCGGGGTTGCATCGAGGCCGTCGGCATCTACAAGGATCTGTCGCATGGTCGATAAAACGAGTCCCGCGAACGTTGGCGCGGTGGTCGCGGTGCGCGGCAGTGTCGTCGATATACGGTTCGATAAGCATCTGCCGCCCATCTACGCGTTGCTGCACGCGCAGGAGGCGGAAATTGCCATCGAGGTATTGGCCCAACTCGATGCGCATCACGTGCGTGGCATCGCGCTAACCCCCACCCAGGGCCTCGCCCGCGGCATGGCGGTGGAAGACACGGGCGGGCCGTTGAAGGCGCCGGTCGGTAACGGAATTCTCGGGCGCATGTTCGATGTTTTCGGAAATGCCATCGACCGCCAGGCGGCGCCGACAGATGTCCAATGGCGCACAGTCCATCGACCCCCGCCGGCATTAGCACGGCGTTCCACCAAAACCGAGATCTTCGAGACGGGGATCAAGGTCATCGATGTGCTGGTGCCGCTCGAGCGCGGTGGCAAAGCGGGACTGTTCGGCGGGGCGGGCGTGGGCAAGACGGTGTTGCTCACCGAAATGATCCACAACATGATCGGGCACCAAGAGGGCGTAAGTATTTTTTGCGGGATCGGCGAACGATGTCGTGAAGGGGAGGAGCTTTACCGTGACATGAAGGAGGCAGGCGTGTTGCCGAACATGGTGATGGTGTTCGGGCAGATGAACGAGCCGCCGGGCAGCCGATTCCGCGTGGGCCACGCCGCGCTGACGATGGCCGAGTATTTCCGGGACGACGAGCACCGCGACGTGCTGCTGCTGATCGATAATATCTTCCGGTTTATCCAGGCCGGCATGGAGGTGTCCGGCTTGATGGGGCAAATGCCGTCGCGCCTGGGGTATCAGCCAACGCTGGGCACCGAGTTGTCGCGGCTGGAGGAGCGCATCGCCAACACCGATACCGGCGCCATCACCTCAATCCAGGCGGTGTATGTGCCGGCGGACGATTTGACCGACCCGGCGGCGGTGCACACGTTTTCGCATCTCTCGGCGTCCATTGTGCTTTCGCGCAAGCGGGCGAGTCAAGGACTTTACCCGGCTATCGATCTGCTGCAATCCAGCTCCAAAATGGCCACGCCTGGCATCGTCGGCGAACGGCATTATCTCCTGGCGCAGGAAATCCGGCGGACGCTGGCGCAGTACGAAGATCTCAAGGACATCATCGCCATGCTCGGCCTGGAACAACTGGCGCCAGAAGATCGCAACGTAGTTGCCCGCGCCCGACGGTTGGAGCGATTCCTCACGCAGCCGTTTTTCGCCACCGAGCAATTTAGCGGCATCAAGGGGAAACTCGTCAGCCTTAAAGACTCGCTCGATGGCTGCGAACGCATCCTGCGCGATGAATTCAAAGACTACCCGGAGAGCGCGCTCTACATGATTGGAGCGATTGACGAAGCGGAGAAAAAAGCCCCGCCCGACAAACCAGCAACCAAGGCCGAACCCGGAGCCAAATCTGCGGTGAAAGCCGAGCCGGAAGCCAACCCGGAGGTCGAACATGCAACCGACACTGATGAGTCTTAAGGTTCTCCTGCCATTCCGAGTCTTCGCCGAGAAAACCAGCGTTTCGCGCATCGTGGCGGAGACGCGCGAAGGCTCGTTCGGACTCTTGCCACACCGACTCGACTGCGTTGCGGCGCTCGCGCCCGGGATTCTGATCTACGAAAACGAAACGGAGGGCGAGGTTTTCGTGGCCGTTGACAAAGGGGTTCTGGTTAAGACCGGCCTGGACGTGATCGTCTCCGTGCGCAACGCTATTGGCGGAACGGATCTTGGCCAATTACGTGAGGCCGTGGAGCGAGAGTTCCTGGATCTGAACGAACGGGAGCAGAACGTCCGCTCGGTGATGGCGAAAATGGAGAGCGATTTCATCCGCCGCTTAGCGGAGTTTCAGCATGAATGAAAAACCGGAAATCAAGAGCGAGGAAGATCGGACTGCGCTCAGTCGAGAGATTGGCGCGAAGGCGGCACGCAAGCTCAAGGCGCGGCGTAACTCCACGCAGGGCGTCTGGTTTGGCTTGGGCATGATGGGGCTTATCGGGTGGTCGGTGGTGGTTCCGACGCTGCTCGGTGCGGCGCTCGGCATTTGGATTGATCATCGTCATCCAGGAAGCTATTCCTGGACGCTGATGCTGCTGATCAGCGGCCTGGTCATCGGCTGTTTGAATGCCTGGCATTGGGTGGACAGGCAAGGCAAGGCAATGCAAGGGGAACAGGAGGATCATGATGAATGAAACTTTGAGTCTGGTGCTGGCTTTGGTGTCGGGCGTCCTGCTCGGTGCGATGTTTTTCGGCGGCCTCTGGTGGACGGTTCTGAAGGGGCTTTCGTCCAAACAGCCGGCGCTTTGGTTCTTGGGCAGCGTGTTGCTGCGGACGGGCCTTGCCCTGGCCGGTTTCTACGTTATCGGACGCGGCCATTGGGAGCGGCTGCTAGTGTGCCTCCTTGGATTTGTCATGGCCCGCCTTATCGTGACGCGGCTCAGCCGAGCGGTGGCTAAGCCAACTTACCTGGAACAGGAGGCCAGCCATGCACCTTACTCCCGATGAAATGATCTTCTGGCAATACGGGTTTCTCAAACTCAACGCCACCATTGTGTACACGTGGGGATTGATGCTCGTGTTGGCCGTCGGCTCAACGCTGATCACGCGCAGACTGTCCACGGCTCTGGATCGTTCCCGCTGGCAGAACCTGCTGGAAATCGTCGTCACCAGCATCGAGACGCAAATCGAAGAGGTGGGCCTGAGTCAGCCGCGGAAATATCTCGGCTTTTTGGGCACGCTCTTCCTGTTCGTCGCCGCCGCCGCCCTCTGCACCGTGATTCCCGGCTACGAGCCGCCAACGGGGTCGCTCTCAACCACGGCAGCCCTCGCGCTGTGCGTGTTTGTGGCCGTGCCGTTCTTCGGCATCAAGAAGCAAGGGCTGGGGAACTACCTCAAGTCCTATATGGAGCCGACGTTCATCATGCTGCCGTTTAACATCATCAGCGAGCTTTCGCGCACGCTGGCCCTGGCCATCCGCTTGTTCGGCAACATGATGAGCGGGGCGATGATTGTCGCTATCCTGCTCACAATTGTGCCATTCATCTTCCCGATCATTATGACGGTGCTCGGTCTGCTCACCGGCATGGTGCAGGCCTACATCTTCAGCATCCTGGCAGCGGTCTACATCGCGGCCGCCACGCGGGTCCGCAAGCCCAAGCCTGAATCCGAACCCGGAGCAGAACCCGACCATTGAAACGACAACACAAACAGCACAAGGAGCTACAATGGACAACATGACGATTATCGCGATTGCATCAATTATCACCGCCGGCGTCACCACCGGTTTCGGCACTATGGGGCCTGCGCTGTCGGAAGGGAGAGCGGTCGGGGCGGCGCTGAGTTCGCTGGCCCAGCAGCCTGATGCCTCCGCTACCATCACCCGGACCTTGTTCGTGGGCCTGGCGATGATCGAGTCAACGGCCATCTACTGCTTCGTGGTCTCGATGATTCTCATCTTTGCCAACCCGTTCTGGAACCACGTCATCGCCCAAGCCACAGGAAAGTAAGCCTATGTTGATCGATTGGTTCACCATCGTTGCGCAGACGCTCAACTTTCTCATCCTGGTATGGTTGATGAAGCGCTTTCTCTATAAGCCCATCCTCCACGCCATCGATGCGCGGGAGAAGCGGATCGCCACAGAACTCGCGAACGCCGACGCGAAGAAGGCCGATGCCCAGAAGGAGAGCGACGAGTTCAAGCGCAAGAACGAGGAGTTCGACCAGCAACGCGCCGCGCTTTTGAGCAAAGCGACGGACGAGGCGCAAGCCGAACGCCGGCGGCTCCTCGCTGAAGCGCGGCAGGCGGCCGATGCCTTGAGTGCCAGGCGACAGGAAACGCTGAGAAGCGAAGTCCATAACCTGAATCAAGCCATCAGCCGCCGGACCCAGCAGGAAGTATTTGCCATCGCACGCAAGGCGCTGACCGATCTCGCCACGACGAGTCTGGAAGAACGCCTGGGCGAGGTGTTCACTTGCCGCTTGCGAGAGATGGACGGCCAGGCGAAAGCAGATCTTGCAGACGCCCTTAAGAGTGCGTCTACCCCCGCGCTCGTGCGCAGCGCGTTTGATCTGCCTGCGGAGCAACGCGCGGCGATACAGAATGCGCTCAACGAAACCTTCGCGGCTGAAATCCACGTCCGGTTCGAGACCGCGCCAGACCTGATCAGCGGCATTGAACTCATTACGAATGGACAAAAGGTGGCGTGGAGCATCGCGGATTATCTGGCGTCGCTAGAAAAGGGCGTCAACGAACTTCTGAAAGAGAAAGACAAACCTGAGGCTAAAGCCGATCCAAAACCGATAGCGAAAGCTGAACCCAGACCTGAAGCCAAAGTCGAGGCCAAGCCTGAAGAACCCAAGCCGGAAACAGAGAGCCGATGAACATGGAACCTGAGAGCCTCCAGAACGTTTTCGACAGCGCGTTTGCTGGAATAAGCCAGGTGCGCGAAGCATTCACGCCGCAACTGACGCCCCGTGAGGTGGGCACGATCACCAGTGTCGCCACCGGCATCGCCAAGGTGTCGGGTCTCCCCGGCGTGGGCTTTGATGAATTGGTGGCGTTTCCCGGCGATGTGCTCGGCATTGCGTTCAACGTGGACGCGGACGAAATTGGCGTCGTTCTGCTCGGCGAATACTGGCATCTCCACGCGGGAGACGAAGTCCTGCGCACGGGCCGGGTTATGGACGTGGCCGTGGGCGATGGATTGCTGGGGCGCGTCATTGACCCGCTCGGCCGGCCACTCGATGGCAACGGGCCGGTGACCTCCGGCAAGCGCCTGCCCATCGAACGCCCCGCCGCGCCCATCATGGCCCGCGCGCCCGTCACGGTGCCGCTCCAGTCCGGCCTCAAGGTCATTGATGCACTCATTCCGGTTGGGCGCGGCCAGCGCGAGTTGATTCTCGGCGACCGCCAGACGGGCAAGACCGCCATCGCGATCGACACCATCCTCAACCAGCGCGACCACGATGTGCTGTGCGTCTATTGTGCGATCGGTCAGCGCGCGTCCGCCGTCGCGAAGGCCGTGGCAACCTTGCGGGAAAAGGGCGCGATGGATTACACCGTCCTCGTAGTGACCGAGGGCAACGATCCGCCGGGTCTCGCTTACATCGCTCCCTACGCGGCGACCAGCATCGCGGAGGCTTTCATGGAAGTGGGCCGAGATGTGCTGATCGTTTACGACGATCTCACCCATCACGCGCGCGCCTATCGCGAAATCTCGCTCTTGCTGCGACGTCCGCCCGGTCGCGAAGCGTTTCCCGGTGACATCTTTTATATCCACTCGCGACTGCTCGAACGTGCGACGCACTTGCGCAAGGAACTCGGCGGCGGCTCCCTCACCGCGCTGCCCATCATCGAAACCGAAGCGCAGGACATTTCCGCCTATATTCCGACCAACTTGATTTCCATCACGGATGGACAGATCTATCTCTCGCCATCGCTGTTCGAATTGGGCGTGCTGCCCGCGGTCGATGTTGGGAAATCCGTTTCGCGCGTTGGCGGCAAGGCGCAACGCGCGGCCTACCGCGCGGTGGCGGGCGATCTCAAGCTCGCCTATGCGCAGTTCGAGGAACTCGAAACCTTTTCCCGGTTCGGCGCCCGTCTGGACGAAGACACCCGCAAGATCATCGAGCACGGACGGCGAATTCGCGCCTGCCTCAAGCAGCCGGAATTCGCCCCGGTGTCCGTGCCCGCGCAAATCGCCGTGCTGCTGGCATTGACGGCAGAACTCTTCGACCGCGTGCCGCTTGACCAGATGACGGACGCCGAGTCCGTCCTGCGCGAGGCGGCGGCGGATATCCCGGCGCAGGTGCGCGACCGATTGGATACCGCCGACAAGTTGAGCGACGAGGATCGTGAAACGATTCTCCAAATGGCCCGCAAATCGCTCGCTCGCTTCCAGCCCAAACCTGATGCGAAAACCGAGCCCAAATCGCATGAGTCCGCGCCGGAGTCCAAATCCAAGCCGGAACCAAAACCTGAGCCTGAGCAAAAAGCCAACTGAAGATAGACAAGCTAAAGCCAGACCGAACCGCAGTAGCAGGCGCGGCTGGGCTATACAGCCAATCAAATTCACAACAGGAGAACACCATGCAGATCCAAATCCGTACCGACCATAATATCGAAGGTCACCAGGCACTGGCCGCTCAGATCAGTGGCGTAGTAGAGAATGCTCTACGCCGATTCAGCGATCACATCACACAAGTGGAGGTCCACCTGAGCGATGAAAATAGTGCCAAGAAGGGCGGCAGTGACGACATGCGCTGCATGATGGAAGCCCGTCTCGAAGACCGCCAACCCATCGCTGTCACTCATCAGGCAGCCACCTTGGACCAAGCCGTTGACGGCGCTGCAGATAAGTTGGCCAATTTGATCGAGAGCACCCTCGGGCGGATGCACGATCTACAGAGTCACAGGACCGATCCGCCTCTGTCTGAGCCGAAACTCGCAAAGCTGCCATGAGCGACACCACGGCGAGTCTGCGCCGAAAGATCGGCGGAGCCGGGGATCTCCAATCTGTCGTCCGCACGATGAAGGCCGTGGCCGCCTCGAGCATCGGACAATACGAGCAATCCGTGCGCGCGTTGGGCGACTACTATCGTACTGTGGAACTGGGGTTGGGCGCATGTTTCCGGGAAAACGGGGCGACGCTCCTGATTGCGGAACCGAAGAAACAAACCGTTGCGGGTGCGATTGGGGCGGTCGTGTTCGGTTCAGACCAGGGACTGGTGGGTCAGTTCAATGATGTCGTGGCCGATTATGCGGCCACGACGCTGGCGGCTCTGCCGGGGGAGCCTCGGGTCTGGGCCGTCGGTGAGCGGGTGCATGCGCGGTTGACTGATGCGGGATTGCCGGCGCTAGGACTCTTCGCCGTGCCGACCTCCGTCAAGGCCATCACCTCACTCGTTGGGCAGATTCTCGTGGAAAGCGAGACGCGACGCGGCCGGGATGAGGTCACCGAACTCCACCTCTTCTACAACCGCCCCACGTCCGGGGCGGCATATGCGCCCGTCGGTCAGCGACTGCTGCCGCTGGACGAAAACTGGCGACGCGATCTGGTCGAACCTCCCTGGCCGACGGGAAACTTGCCCGAGGTTATGGGTGACGGCACCGCGACCTTGCGGGCGCTCATCCGCGAGTATCTTTTCGTCTCCCTCTTCCGGGCATGCGCTGAATCCCTCGCGAGCGAGAACGCGAGCCGCCTGGCGGCGATGCAACGCGCCGACAAGAACATCCAAGAATTGCTGGAAGACCTCAACGGGACATTCCACCGTGTGCGCCAGAAGGGCATCGACGAGGAACTGTTCGACGTCATCTCCGGCTTCGAAGCGCTGTCTTAGCTCGACTTTGTCCATCCAGGCGGCGAAAGCAAGCGTGTCGGTCAGGCGGTCGAAAAGCGCCCTTGGAATTTGTACGACGTCAGAGTCGTTGGGTGACATCCAATTGCAAGCGCAAGATGAACCATTCGACGATCTGTGGGGCTGCAGCGTTGATGTCAGTACAGAGCAAGGCATGGGGCGTCAGAGCCGTTTCTGGATCTGCATCGACCAAATCGGTGATCAGTACCCAGCGCAGCGTCACGGGTGGCAGCCCGCTGTGGTACCAGATCGCCGTGCCGGTAGCCAGATGGACGGTACGTGTGGTGCGGTCATACCAGGCAAAGGTATGTTCAGTCCAGAGGGTCGCCGGGTCATCCAAACGTGTGGCCAGGGTTGGTTGGCGTGCACCTTTCTTACGCGGCGCACCGCGTTGACCTGCTTGCCGTGGCGGGCTGGGTCATATAGCGCCGCATCCAGCCGCAGCCGTGTCACCAGCGTCACAGGCTCGGGCAATCCCTGGCAGGCCGCCACCAGTTCCAAAGCAGCGTACGAACTATCGGCGGTGACGACCAATTGACGCTTGGGCAACCAGGTACGCACCTGGATAATCATCTGGCGCGCCCAATCCGTGATCTGTTTGTGTTGCTGCCCGCGTTCCTGATGGTAGGGTTCCGAAGGCGCCAGCACCGTCAAAAACGGCAAGGCCCACACGCGTTGCGCCCACGGGATCGGTGCCAACAGCATCATACACACCCACCGCAGACCACTCGTCTTGACGAAGAACGACTTGCTCGACTGCACCGCATCGCGATAAATCCCCCTGGCGGCGATCTTGGCGCCACGCCGCCGCTCGATATGGTCGTCGATGCCAAAGACCACCGGCCCGTCAGCCGGCACGAATGCTGCCACCAGCAAGCGCAGCAGCACATGACTAACCGCGCGACTCGACCAGGTCGCCCGATTCAACACCCGATGGAAGTTCTGATACTGCCGCTCCTGGCTCAGTCCCATCACACGCAACGCAGAGGTCACGGTCCGCTTGCCGCGCGTCAATATCGCACCCACCAGCAGAATCTTGGCCCACTCCCATACGCGTTCGCTAAACATAGGCTCAAACAATGTCACTCGTCGCGGTCGCGTTCACCCTGTGCAAACTCAGTCAGTCTCGCCCTGATCGGCGAAGGTATTGACTCGTAGAAGGCAATTATCAATTCTCACCCTCTTTTGACCGAACCATGAGTGGCAGGTAAGAATGCCGCTGAAGCTTTGCCGCTGGTGCAAGATTACCTGAATCGCTGCCCTGACTGCCGCGAAAAATTTGAAGCATTGCTGGTCGCTCTTCAATCGACTACCTTTCCTCCGCGCCCCCGATACCTGCCGACTTGAGTATCGTGCCGCCGTCTGCCATAGTGCGCACCCCGCTCACGTAACCCCATCCGCATACCACACCCCACTCGGGCGCCGACTCTCATGGCAATCCCTGATACCTCTTCAGCTTGGTGTGAGGGTCCAACCGCCGTGCTCTGTTCCATCCAGTCAATTCCGGTGTGAACGACCCGATTGTCTATCACTTGTCCAACAAGGCGATTCTGCTATCCCCTGCTGCCAACTGCTGCGCCGCTCAGAAAGCCAATATAGGCAGGCACCAATGGCAGAACACAAGGGCTGAGAAAGCTGATCAACCCACCCATAAAGGACAGCATGGCGGCGGTAAGAACGCTCGCGCCGATCACATTGCCGCCCGTCTCCGTAGTTGTGGAGATCCAATCTTCGGCAGAGAGGACCCACTTGTCCAGGTAGTTAAACTGGGTGGTAAGGGTTGCCAGAGAGTCCGTCCAGAGCAGGAACGCCACATACAGCATGAAGATGCCGCTGATGATACTGATGATGCCCGCATAGCGATTGAGCTTGCGCAGCCCGCGACTCATGCCGCTGAACATAGCGCCGGCCAGTAAGAATGGGATGCCCAGCCCCAAGCTATAAATGGCCAGTAGCCCAGCGCCCTGCCAGACCGTCTGGCTATCCCCGGCCATAAAGAGAATCGTCGCCAGGATTGGTCCGATGCATGGTGTCCAGCCAGCCGCAAAGGTGACGCCAAAAAGCATGCTGCTCAGGTAGCCCCAGCCACGGCCAACCTGATTCATACCGGCAACACGCTTTTCCGTGTAGAGCATCTGATTTGGGAAGTCCACAATCCTGATCAGCGGATTGGTGGCCGGATTTGCCATTCCATCGGTTTGTGCTGATAGCAGACCGACAAGCCGGCGAAAGAAACCAAGCGTCGTCAGTGCAAAAATCATCAGCAGGATCGCCCCCAATTTCTGCAGTGAGGGCATGTAATGGTTAAGATTGCGCCCTAACAGTCCTGCTGCCGACCCCAAGAGTACGAAGATCAGTGAGAACCCAAATACAAACGCCAATGAGTGCGCGAATACGGCCCATCTGCTGACCGTGTCTATTGGCGCTGAAGCCGGGGTTGTCGCAGACAACATTGGCCCCTTCACTTGTTCCTGTAATTGCCTGGTGATGATCCTCATTTACCTTTCTCGCAAATTTGTGTCATTTTGTCAGGTGCACTGTCTGCGCTTGAGTGGCGCTCTCCAACAAGTTTAATGCTGCCATCATTGTGACGCGT
>Ga0105047_10000439_pt1 | contig 70694 bp, 55 predicted proteins | sample MAT04_FD_78384 | JGI IMG/M metagenome (GOLD analysis project Ga0105047, IMG submission 78384) | Freshwater microbial communities from Lake Fryxell liftoff mats and glacier meltwater in Antarctica - MAT-04 (megahit assembly) | ecosystem: Environmental > Aquatic > Freshwater > Ice > Liftoff... | reverse complement strand
TTTTGATGGTGTTGCTAAATTTTTAGTAGAATGTCAACAAAGATGTTTTGTCCTTACAGGGCTGCATTATCCCTTTTGGATATAATCCCTGGGCTGCACCCCCGGCTGGTGTATTTCGGCCTTCGGGCATTTTTTAAAGGAGCTGCTAAATTTTTAGTAGAATGTCAACAAAGATGTTTCGCCCGTAAGGGGCTGCATTATCCCGTTGGACTACAGTCCCTTAGCTGCTCCCAAGGCTATGATATTTTGGCCTTTCAGCTCTTTTTTTTGGTGGGTACCCAATTGCAGCCCCAATAAAAAAGGCTGTTTTACCCTTGCTATGAGTGACCTCTATGATTTATTGAGGCAGGCTACAAGTATATTCGTAACAAATACAAATGCTGCACAAAACCACAAGGTAAGACCGGGAAAACTTAATAAATAATTCAGAAAGGAGTACATGTTTATAGATTGCGTTATTTCCATGTTGTTCAACCCCCGAAGCGATCTCAACCATGCCGAGCTCATGATTTCTATAAATATTTAATGCCTTTGGCATCAGTATTTGTCCCAGGTTTTAAATCATGAAAGGAGTAATGTTTATTGCCATCGATATTTTCATGTTGTTGGATACCGAAGAAGAATAAAATTGAGTATAGGAATTATTTTGGGGATGGCATTGGATGATCTATTTATTCTATAATCTCCCGATTACGAAGTTTCATTATTTCCTATTTGTTGTAAACACTTCTAAAACGATTTGCCTTTAATCCTTCGTAAAGCGGTTTGTCTCCTGTCCACAGTATTCACTTTAAATATTTGGTGAGTGCAATAAAATCAATGTCGTCGATATCTATATCTGAAACCAATATTTCCGCCTTTTCGCAATCGCTTTGCGGTATAAGTTCTTCATTTATAAAGTTTAGTTTTGTTATCATCTTTTCGTAGGCAGTCAGCAATTCAGCGTCCCGTCAGTTTTGAGATTTTTAGAAGCTTGTTCCAATGCTTGCGAATTTCAAAACGCATGTATTGATTACTATAAAAGCTAAATATGATTTCGGAGTTAGAAATCAGGTCACCAATGGTCCCCTGTGAATTAAGTAAGCAAGAGAAAATAATGTTGGTGTCAACGATTGTTTTCTTCATTTAATAAAACGTTTACGGTTCTTATTCCACCAACCCTTTTTTACGTCGCTTGCAAGCTTGTCAACCTGCTCCTGGGTCGCCTTAGCGTGAGAAGTTGCTTTTTTATAAACGAGATAATCTACCCGTTGCTGAAGTCCGGTCGTGTCCACCGAAGCAGGTAAACGAATAATTACCTCACCCGATATTCTTTATATAAGCATGACACTTTATTTAATGGTAAAATTAAACGAAATGACCTAAATAATCGAGGTCGAACCCTTAACGAGCACTGTGGCTTGCCTTAATTAAATTTTTGCCCAATATACCATTTCCTCTTCTGATGAATAAGGTAACTACAGTAAAAGTGAGTGACACAACCGGATTTGAATAAAGGGCAAATGCTAGTCCCAAAACACCCCCTACGCCAACGTATAACTCATACTCCCATCTTTCTCATCCTTTAATGTTATACCTACCGATAGTAGCTGGTTGCGTATGTTATCGCTGGTTACATAATCTTTGCTGGCTTTGGCTTTTTTGCGCATTTGTATCAATACCTGCAATACGCCGTTTAGTTTGGAATGGTCGCCCGGTAGCTCGCTTTTTAAACCAAAAACATCTTCTACAAAAATTTTCATTTTTTGCTGTAGCAGGGTAAAGGTTTTTATGGGCAGGGCCGCAATGGCAATGTGTTTGTCTTTAAACGAATTAATAACCGGCACCAGCTCAAACATATTGGCCAACACCTTGGCGGTGTTCAGGTCGTCATCCATAAACTGGTCCATTTCGTGCAACAGGGTTATTACCTTTTGGTTCAGCTCAACATCCACTTCGTTGGCATCGAACGTTAGGGCGGACGGTTCAAAAGCCTGCAATGCTTCGTACGCTTCCCACAGGCGTTTTAACCCACGCCCGGCAGCCAGCAGGGCCTCGTTACTAAAATCGAGCGTGCTGCGGTATTGGGTTTGTAAAATAAAAAACCTGATGGTCATAGGGCTAAAGCCCTGTGTAAGCAGGGCATGGTTGCCGCTAAACAACTCGCTAAGTTTAATAACGTTGTTATAGCTTTTGCCCATTTTTTTACCGTTAATGGTAATCATATTGTTGTGCAGCCAATATTTTGCAGGCGTTACCTGGTTGCAAACGGTGCTCTGTGCAATTTCGCACTCGTGGTGCGGAAACTGTAGGTCCATGCCGCCGCCATGTATATCAAACTGGTGACCAAGGTATTTGGTACTCATGGCCGAGCACTCTATATGCCAACCGGGAAAACCCTCGCCCCAGGGGCTCTTCCACCGCATAATGTGCTCGGGCGGTGCGTTTTTCCAAAGGGCAAAATCGGCCTTGTTGCGTTTTTCGTGTTGGTTTTCAAGGTCGCGGGTGGTGTCCACCTGGTCTTCTAACACGCGGCCGCTAAGCATGCCGTATGGCAGGCCCAGCGTTGAAAAGTGGTTGTTGTATTTTTCTACATCAAAATAAACGCTGCCGTTGGCTATGTAGGCGTACCCATCTTCAATAATCTTTTCAATCATCACTATTTGCTCAACAATATGGCCGGTAGCAGTGGGCTCTATGCTTGGCTCAAGGTTGTTAAACTGGTGCATGGCCCAGCGAAAAAGGTTGGTATACTTTTGCACCAGTTCCATTGGCTCCAGTTTTTCCAACACGGCTTTTTTGCTAATCTTATCTTCGGCTTCGCGGCCCTCTTCTTCAAAATGGCCGGCATCGGTAATGTTGCGTACATAGCGCACTTTGTAACCCAGGTATTGCAGGTACCTGAATAAAATATCGAAGGTTATAAAAGGCCGTGCATGGCCAAGATGGCTTTCGCCGCTTACGGTAGGGCCGCACACATACATACCAACCCTGCCAGCAGTAAGCGATGTAAAAATTTCTTTTTGGCGTGTAAGCGAATTATAAACGGTTAATTGAGACATAATTAAGTGGTGAGGTTGCTGAAAAAAATACCGGGAGTGCCAACAAAGGGGTTAACAGCAACAACAAAAACGAAAGTAGACATCCACCATGGTAAAATTTGAAGGGTAAAGATACAAGGTTGATGAGGTAAAATAGCAGCAGGCCAACAAGGTGCCGGTTAAAAAAGCGGGTTGGTTACAATGGCTTTTTTAAACTAATATCGGTTACCAGCATCAGGTGGTCGCTCAGGCCTTCGTCTACCATATCAAACTGGTGAATGAAAAAATTGGTATCGGGCAACACATAATCAATACGTAGGGTGGGTGCAAGGCCCAAATAAGTGCTGCCAATGCCCAGCGAGGTAGCCAAAAATGCATCTTGCCACTCGGCCCTTATCTGAAAGTAGGTGAAGCTGTTGGGCACGTCGTTAAAATCGCCACAAATAAGCGATGGGTATGGCGAGGCATTTAGTGCATTGCGTACTATAGTGGTTTGCACGCCGCGCCGGGTAAAAGCCCGCTTCATTTTTTGCGCAAGGCTTAGGCTGGCGTTGAGGGATTGTTCTTCGGTTCGTTTAATGGTTTCCATGCGTTCATAATCCTGTTGGGTAAACCTGAACGATTGAAGGTGGGTGGTAAATATTCGTATAGTATCGGCTTTTACAACTATGTCAGCATAAATAAGGCTTTCGCCCAGGTTGCCCGGATATTGGTATTTGCCGCTATCAACGATAGGGTACCTTGAAAAAATAATACTGCCTGCTTCATAGCCCGACGACTTTCGTTCAAAGTCGCGTGAAAAAAAGTAGTAAGGAAAATCTTTTTTAAAAAGATTGATGTTGTTTTGGGCTGTTGAATGATTAAATTCCTGCAGGCAAATAATGTCGGGTTTTTCCTGCAAAATAACCTCGGCTGCCGATACGCGGTCGGCCCGCTTTTTATAGCCTTGCTGGCTTAGCCCTTTAAAGCTTCGAATGTTCCAATCCACTAATCGCAGGTGGTTAATCTGTTTTTTTTGAACAAAGGTTTGGTTTTTATTGAAGGCAAACAGAACGCTTATTTGCTTGTAGCCCACAAGTAAAACTACCAGCGACAATAACGAAAAAAAAGGTTTAAAAACCAACCAAAAAAATACAAACAACAAAAGCAGTATTACCAGGTAGGGGGTTAACAGGCCCAAAAAACCGGTAAACCACCATGCCTGGGTATTTAAGTATGGTACAAGACACGAAAACAGAAAAATAACAGCAATAATACAGTTTAAGATGAAAAAAAAACGCCTGAACAAATTCCTGATTACTTTAACTGGCATGCGGTAAATATAATTGATTTAGATAGGTGGCAGCCGCTGGTAGCTATTGGTCTATTTGAAGGTCGGCTACCACGGGGTAATGGTCAGAAAGTGACAGGCGTGGCGAATAATATTGCCTGGTAATAATGTTTTTGGAAGTAAAAATGTAGTCGATGCGCAGGGTTGGCGATAAGGAAGAATACGTAGCACCCAGGCCGGTACCTTTTTGTAGAAACGCGTCTTTTAAATTTTGGCTGATGGTTTGGTAAGTGTACGAGGTGGGAACGGCATTTAAATCGGCGGAAAATACTACAGGTTGGGAAATACTACCTATAAATTTTTGTACCAGAGCTGCCTGTCGGGCATGCAAACGGTCGTAAAAGGCAAGCTTGGTGTAAACGGGTGCATCCCTGATAAACAAACTATCCTTGCGGGGAAAATCGGTTGGATAACGCTGTACTGGAAACAAAAACAGAGATGATAGGTGGGTGGTGGCCACCCGCACATTTTTTCCATGAAAAAGTATATTGCCGTGGATAACATATTCGGGTTGGGCCAAATTTTCGTACAAAATTTTAAAAGTATCAGTAAGCGGAAATTTTGAAAAAATGGCACAGCCAAATACAACAGATCCAAACGATAAATTGAGCGTAATATCGTTAGAGGTATAATAATATTTAAAGCCAAGGCTATCGGACAAGGTATGGATGTTTGAATAAATGGCAGCGTTGTCATACTCTACAAACTCCTGTAACAGCAACACATCGGCATTTTGTTGTTTTAAAAAATTAATCATCTTTCGTCGTACACTAAATTCTTCAGCATACCGGGCATTATTGTCAAAACTTCTTACATTCCAACTTATTACCCTTAGTGCCGCGGGGTTTTTTGAAAGCTGGTATTTTTTAGGCAGGTTAAAAGCAAGGCTGGTGGAAAAATTTTTGTACCCCGGCAATAACGCAATAAACAGTAGGGCTGCAACTTTTTTATTTACAAAAAACCAGGCTACAGCCAACAGTAAGGTAGCAACTGCCAACGGAATAAAACCTAAGGCAAAAAATGACATCAGCTTACTTTTTGCAGGGGATATGTATTGAGTAAAACAACTGGCAATAAAGGCTGCCATGACAACAATGGGCAAAGCTTTAAAAGCCAGCGAAACAAATTTTTTCATTAATAATACAATAAGTAAAAGCAATAACGTTGACCTAAGCCTGTGGCAAAAAAGCTAAATTACTGCTTAGTTCTATTCAACATCGGTCACTACCGGAAAATGATCGGAAAGGTAAAGCTGAGGCGGAAAGTACTGTAGCACATTAAGTTGTTTGCTGGCAAAAATATAATCTATCCCTAGCGTGGTAAAAAGGCCCGTAAAAGTTCGGCCTGGCCCGATGCCTTTTACCACAAAAAACTCCGTTAAGGTTACGGCAAATGGTTTGGTAGGCATAGCTGGTAGGCACACTATTAAAGTGGCCCCCACTATTAATGGATAAAAGCTTTGGTTTAAAACCTGTTTTATAAATGTTGCCTGCATTGCATGAACGCCGTTGTAATGTTGAAGCTTTTCAATGCGTGATGATTTGAGTAGAAAATCGCCGTCAATCCTTCCAAAAAAAACTTTGTCTTTGGGTGACGATCCTAATTGTAGCGATGCAAGGTGAAACGTGCTGACCCGGCACTTTTTATTGCCAACAATGCAGTGTGCATAAAATAAACTTTTGTTGTAAAGCGACCCGGTCAAAGGTATCCGCCGACAGTTTTTCAAGGGGTATTTTGAAAAAATAGCACTGCGTATCGTGGTTTCTTGTTTGGTATTTAAGGCAATAGGAGGTTTAGAAAGGATGTAATACTTATAGAAAGGCTAATCGCTTAATACCTTTAGGTTACTATAAACATTTGGGTTTAACTGTTTGTCACACTCTTGCATTAAAAGTATGTCTGCATTTATTTTTTGTAAGAAGTTGATATTTCGCGTCGCGATGCATCGGGCGCTTCGGCCCTTTTGTCGCTAGTTCTAAAACGCTCTACTTTCCACGTAGCTATGCGTATGCTACTTAAAGGTTTGGTAACTGTAAACTGCCGGGGAAGGCTAATACCAAATGAGGACTGTAAATTTTTGAGACCCAAAAGGCCGACAATGCTTACAAGGGCTACCTTTTTACAAACTAACAGCCAGGTAATTGTTAAGCAAGCCATTAAAGTCATGAAAATAGGAAAACCCAGGGCCAGAAACGTGGCAGGCCAAAAATGCACGGGGTTAATATAGTGTGTAAAAACAACTGGTTAAAAATATCGGTACCAAAATAACAGAAAGCCTGGTAAGAAAAACTACCGCAAATTTCCTCTTGGCTACAATTCTTCTTTACTTGCTTTTTTTAAAAACTCTTTTTCTTCGTCGGTAAGTAAATGGTAACCCTTTTGGTTTATTTTATCCAGCAACTCATCAACTTTTTGTTGAGTAACATGGGGGGTTTTTTCAAAAGGTTTTTGATTGGCTTTGTAAAATACCCTGTGTTTTTCGGTGTTGGAGCGGTGTTTTTTTTCAGGACTGAATAAATCATCGGTCCAGTTGGCCAATTTTATCATCCATAGGCTCCAATCATTTCCACGCTGCATTTGCCAAACAAAAACAAACCCAATAAGGCCACCTGCTACCTCGGCAGCAATAAACCCTGGCTGAGCCAAACCGTTGGTAGCAAAATGTATTAACAGAAACACAGCCGTTAAAATCCATAACGGTATACCGCCATTAATTAACGGAAATATTTTATACTTGGGCGATATGGTGGTGGTGGCAACTGCCAGGGCCATGGTGGCAGGGCCTGCACCAATTAAAGGTGATATGGTGGCTATATTGTCCCTAAGTGCAGGTATGATACTAATACTAAGCATAAAAAAAATACCCCCAAAAAACCCACCGTACAGGTATATAGGAATGATTTTGTTGTTGCCCGAAAGGTCCTGCAAAATATACCCGAAGCACCACAACCAAAGTAGGTTGCTAATTAAGGTCCAAATACTGTAGTGTGCTACCATATAGGTTAGCAAGGTCCACGGCCTTGTAAGTAATGCATTAGGGTTTGCCGGTAAGGTTACCCAGTTTAGGATATTTGAAACGAAAGCCGCTTCGGTATCGCCGGTTAGCAGGTAAATTATTTTACCAAAGTTTATTATTACAAAAATTACTGCATTTAATATAAGTAACGTTGTAAGCGAATTACCTTCTTGCCCCAAAATAAGTCTCCGGCGGCTGTTTTGTTCCATTACACTCATACCGTAAATTAAAAAATATATTTGAAATTATTTTATCTATATTAATAAAATCGCTTTCTGTTGGTTTTGTTCCACGATATTACAAGCAAAAAACCAACCAATGCACCACCAAGGTGTGCCCAATGCGCAATATTATCGCCCGCTTTATTGGCTATACCAGCGTATAGCTCGTAGCCAAAGTAAGCAAGCCCAAACCATTTTGCTTTTACCGGTACAAAAAAGTACAAGGATAAAGTGGTGTTTGGAAATAAATACACAAACGCTGCCAATATACCTGTTATAGCACCACTGGCACCTAAAGTTGCCTGGCTAATAATGTTATTTACCTCGCTACTTAACGCTGCCACTGCATTACTTCTATATAAAGTATTAACTGGCTGGCTTAAATACGCATTAAAAGCATCAATAGTTGACTGCGATGAAATTTTGTTTCCATAGTTGTTATAAAACGACATGAGCCCTTTAGGCGAAGGTGTAGCTTTTAATTGCACAAAGGCATTTAAAAGCGAGTGGGAGTCGTACCAAAGTGAGGCAAGTTGCAAAAAAGCTGCCCCAAAACCGCAAATAAAATAAAACGTTAAAAATCTTTTAGGGCCCCATAAACTTTCCAATACTGAGCCAAACATCCACAACGAAAACATGTTGAACAACAAATGCGGTATGGTGGCATGCATAAACATATGCGTAACAATTTGCCAGGGCTGAAATAAAGGCGATTTTACATGGTGAAGAGCAAAAAGATCTTCTAAATCTAATAGCCCACCGGCCTCAAACGTTTTTTGCGCAATAAATACTAATACGTTAATGATCAGCAGGTTTTTTATGATCAGGGGAAGTATTTCAAATCTGGTCGGTTTAAATTCGGTCATAAATAAAGGTTCGTTAACAAAAATAATAACATAAAGATCAGCGCAGTTTTAATTGTACCACGTTCTCAATATGCAACGTATGGGGAAACATATCTACCGGTTGAATTTTTTCTACTTGGTATTTTTCGCTTAACAAGGCAAGGTCGCGTGCCTGTGTGGCTGGGTTACAGCTTACATACACAATAATCGGTGCAGCTAGTTCAAGCAGTTTTTTTACCAGCTTTTCGTGCATGCCTGCCCGTGGAGGGTCGGTAATTACTACGGTTGGCCTTCCGTGCAGGGCAAAAAAATCGTCCGTACAAATATCATTTACGTCGCCTGCAAAAAACCGGGCATGGTCAATGTTGTTTAATCCCGCGTTAATATTTGCATCGGCCACGGCTTCTTCAATAACTTCTACGCCAATTATTTTTTTTGCCTTATCGCTAACAAAAATGCCTATGCTGCCTGTGCCGCAATATAGGTCATACACTATTTGTGTGCCATCCAGTTCGGCATAGTCGCGGGCAATATTGTACAACACCTCTGCCTGGCTAGTGTTGGTTTGAAAAAACGATTTTGGCGAAATTTTAAACTGGTAATTTTCCAGTTTTTCAATAATGAACCCCTGGCCACTGTATACTATGGGTTGTTGGTCGTGTAGGCTATCGTTCCATTTTAAGTTGATGGTATACAGCAGGGTGGTAATTTCGGGAAAAGAGTCTTTAATGAACTGTAGCAGCCCTTCTTGCACCGGGGTGTCCTGGTAGCCCAACACTACATTTACCATTAGCTGACCGGTAGTAGCCAGCCTTACCAGCAGGTTGCGCAAAAAGCCGGTGTGGTTTCTAACATCGTAGTGGGTAAGGCCGTGTTGTTTACCATATTGCAAAATAGCGTTGCGTAACCGGTTGGTAGGTTCGTGTTGCAGGTGGCAGGTTTGTATGGGCACTACCTTATCAAAAAATCCACGGGCGTGAAACCCAGCCACATTCTCGTCGACAGAAATTTGTTCGTTTCCCAACTCTTCTACCGATAAAAACCGTTTGTTGGCAAACGTGTACTCCATTTTATTTCGGTATAACGTGGTTTGTTTGGCGCCTGCAATGGGTTGTATTGGAGGTAAATCAACTTTGCCAATCCGTTGTAAATTATCAGCTACCTGTTGCTGTTTATATGCTAACTGTTTTTGGTAGGGTAGCATTTGCCATTGGCAACCGCCGCATACGCCAAAGTGTTGGCAAAACGGGGTAATACGGTCGGGCGATGGTTGGTGGGTTTTTATGTTAATGCCTTGTGCCCAATCTTTACGGTTTTTTTGCAGCAAAACATCCACCAAATCGCCCGGTACAGTGTTTTCTACAAAAATAACTTTGCCATCAACACGGGCCAGCGACTTGCCTTCAGCCGCATAGCTTTCCATAAGTACCTGCGGCAAAACCACCCTTTTTCTTTTCATGCCGCAAAAATAAGCTGTGGTGGCCATTGTGTATGGCAGTTATAATAACCTGCTCACTAAAAGCTACCCTTGCGCCACCCCAAATGCAAGTTGATGGCCCGGGGTTTTTTAAAAGTTAAAAATGCCTGCAACGATATTTAAACGTACTTAAAATAAAAAAAAATCGTTGATTGCGTAGTGTCATGTTTGGCAACTCATTAATTTCAACATCTTTATAAAAAACTGGTGTAGCAGTTACACAATTGTATTTATTATGGATGTTAAATTAGCCGCCTTACGTGCTTTTGCTAATTAACATTTTAACAAAAGCAAGGTTGTTTTTATTAAGATATTTTTACTTTTAAATTGATGTACGTTTCCATGACGAAATTTTTATTTGCCTGCATAGGATTGTCTTTATTAGTTAATGCAGCGTTTGGTCAGCAAAAAACAGTAATCCCCGCCGCCTCTAAAGCTGCCACGGCCGGCTACAACATTGCCATTACTATTACTCCTTATAAAAATACGTGGGTGTTTCTTGGTTGCCATTATGGCAAATACAAAAACCTGGTAGACTCAGCATATGTGAACAATAAGGGGGAAGGCGTTTTTAAGGGAAAGCAAAAGCTACCCGAGGGCATATATTTAATGGTATCGCCCGAAAAGGCGTTGCTTTTTGAATTTTTGATGGATAAAGGACAGCAATTTTCCATTAAGGCTGATACTGCCAACCTTGAAATGGTGACCATAAAAGGATCGGAAAACAATGAAATTTTTCAGAACTATACTAAGTTTTTAGCAGGTAAGGCACCCAGGTTAAGCCAGCTGCAAAAACAACTTAATGAAGCAAATGTAAGTATGGCCGACTCTTTACAGCTTCGCGGGGAGTTAGTAAAAGGTAACGAAGAGCTGACTGTTTACCGAAACGAACTCTTAAAGAACAATGGCCAAAGCATGCTGGCCAATTTTTTTGGAGTAATGAAGCGGCCCGAAGTACCCGCTATACCAACGGTTAATGGCAAGCCCGATAGCACCTACCCCTACCGGTTTGTAAAAGAACATTGGTTTGATGGGGTTGAGTTTGACAACGAAAGCCTGGTACGCACTCCTTTTTTTGAACCCAAATTAGAAGAATATTATAAGTATTATGTGGCGCCGGAGGCCGACTCAGTAATACCTGAAGTTAATTACATGCTGCTGGTATCGCGCAGTAGCCCCGAAATGCATAAATACCTGTTGGGCAAGTTTACCGATAAATACATTAACCCTGAGTATATGGGGCAGGAGAAGGTTTTTTTGTTTTTATTTAATAATTATTTTAGCAAAGGCGACACGCTGTGGCTAAACGAAAAACAGCGTAAATATATATTTGACCGTGCCTACAGTTTAATGGCCAACCAGCTAAACGAGCCTGCAGCCGACCTGGATATGCTTGATACAGCAGGTAAAAGCAAAACATTGTACGAGGTAAAAGCGCCTTTTACCTTTATTAGTTTTTGGGATCCAAATTGTGGGCATTGCAAAGAAACCATTCCGCGTATTGATAGCATGTACAAAGCAAAATGGAAGGCATTGGGGGTAAAAGTAGTGGGCGTTAATGTAGATGAGGGTGCTAACGACGCATGGAAAAAATTTATAAGCGAATACCACTTGTTTGATTGGCTGCATATTTACCAGCCTAAAAGTAAAAAGGAACAAGAGGCAAAGAACGGAGTTGCCAACTTTAGGCAGCTATATGATGTTTTTAAAACACCCACTATGTACCTGCTTGATGACCAAAAGCGAATTATAGGAAAAATGCTTACTATTGAGCAATTTGATGATATAATAAAAGCTAAATTAAAAGGCAAGCCAACTGCTACAAAATAACCCAAACCCCTTTGTTTTAATGAAAAAATTATTGTTGTGTTGCCTGCCGGTTTTACTGGTGTTACATGGGCAGGGCCAAACGCTTTTTACGTATGGAAAAAATACAGTGTCTAAAGGTGAGTTCATTAAAGCTTTTAATAAAAACCCGGTTGTTGAGGGCGAGCGAAAAGCCGCTTTAAAGGAGTACCTAAACCTGTACATTAACTTTAAGTTAAAGGTGCAGGCTGCTTACGATGCCAAATTGCAGGACGACGCAGTACAGATTGCCGAACTGCAAAACTTTAAGTTACAGATAGCCGAAAACATAATGAACGATGAGGCCAACATAAGCCTTCTGGTTCAGGAGGCTTTTGACCGCAGTCAAAAAGACATACACCTGGGGCAAATATTTATTGAGGTGCCTGTTGGCGGCGACACTACCGAGGCTTACAAGCGTATTAATGTTGCTTACAACCAGTTAAAACAAGGTAAAGATTTTTTTGCGGTAGGTAATGATTACACCAACGACCAATATACCCTTGAGGCGGGCGGCGACCTTGGATTTATTACCGTATTTACCCTTCCACACCTTTTTGAAAACGTTGCTTATCAAACACCTGCAAATACTTTTTCGGTTCCTTTCAGGTCAAACCTTGGGTATCATATTTTTAAAAATATTGAAGATCGCAGCCCGTTGGGAAAACGGAAAGTGGCGCATATTTTACTGGCACTTCCACCGGTAGCAACCACCAGCGAAAAACTACAGGCTGCCCAAAAAGCCGACTCAGTGTATGCCTTATTAAAAAAGGGAGGAAATTTTGGTGAAATGGTTAGGGCAATAAGCAACGATGTGGCCAGCATAAACAGCAATGGTGTTTTAAAAGAATTTGGCATTGGAGAATACAATCCGGCATTTGAAAAACAAGCCTTTAGCCTAACTGAACCTGGCCAGTTATCGGCTCCTTTTGAAAACGGTGCCGGTTATCATATACTGCAACTGGTTGAAGTTTTGCCTGTAGGTACCGACCGTACCAATATTGAAGCAATGGCCGAAATGCAGGAGAAAATAGCCCGAAGCGAACGCCTTTTACTTGCAAAGAGGATAATGATTGACAGGCAAATGAAACAAATAGGTTATACCCCTGTTGCCATTGACAGGGCTACTTTGTGGAAATTGACCGATACTTTAATGCAAAGTAAAACAAGGTTAGTAGCAGGTGTTACTGATAAATCCATTTTGTTTTCGTTTGCTAAGCAAAAATTTTCAGTTGCCGATTGGGTAGCCCATGTACAATTAATAAAATCAGATGGTGTTCAACCCCAAAACAGTACTTACGACCAGCTGTTAAACGACTACGTACAGTTGTCGGCTACGGATTATTACCGCAACCATCTTGACGATTATAGCGGGGAGTATAAGCAGCAGGTAAAAGAATTTAAAGATGCCAACCTGCTTTTTGGTATTATGGATACCAATGTATGGAGTAAGGCCAATAACGATAGTGCCGGCTTGCAGGCATACTATGATAGCCATAAACAAAAATTTATTTGGAACCCCAGTGCCGAAGTATTGGTAGTAACCTGTAGCAACAAAAGCGTGGTAGAGGAAATACAGCAAAAGCTACAGCTCAACCCCAACAACTGGAAGGTGATAGTAGAAAGCTATGCCAGCCAGGTAGTGGCCGACAGCGGCCGGTACGAGTTTGGGCAATTGGCTGTAATTGACCGTACCAGGTTTACAAAAGGGTTGTTGACCGCCCCTGTAAACAACCAGGCCGATAATTCGGTTACTTTTAATTACATATTTAATGTGTACAACGGTGGCGAGCCCCGCACTTTTGACGATAGTAAAGGCCTGGTAATTAGCGACTATCAATTGGTGCTTGAGCAAAAATGGATTGCTGTTTTAAAAAAGAAATACCCTGTAAAAGTGAATATGCCTGTTTTTAATACCATAAAATAAAAACCGGGGGCTGCAACAGTAACCCCCGGCCATCTTTTTTTAAAAGTATATTTTACACAAGGTCTTTTACTACGTTCCAAATAACTTTTGGTTTGCCAAGCGTGTAATAGTGCAATACTGGAACGCCAAATTGTTTAAGCTCCTTACTTTGCTGCAATAACCATTCAGTGCCCACCAGTTCAACATCTTCGTCGGTTTTGCATTTCAATACCTCGGTGCTTAGCTCGGTTGGTATATCTACATGAAAAATACGAGGTAAAATGGTTAACTGTTTTTTGCTGCTAAGCGGCTTGAGACCCGGTATAATAGGCACGTTAATATCCATTTTACGACAGGCTGCCACAAAATCGAAAAACTTTTGATTGTCAAAAAACATTTGCGTCATTATATAGGCGCCGCCCGCATCTACCTTTTCTTTTAGCATACGCATATCCATTTCAAGGTTTGGTGCTTCAAAATGTTTTTCGGGGTAGCCAGCCACCCCAATACAAAATTTGGTTTTGCCACCATTCCTTATATCATCATCTATATACACACCGTTGTTCATATCAACAACTTGCTTTAGCAGGTCAATAGCAAATCCATGCCCACCAATTTCGGGTTGAAACGATGCTTCGCTCTTATCTGCATCGCCCCTAAGTACCAGCACATTGTCAACATCTAAAAAGTTTAGGTCAATCAATGCATCTTCTGTTTCGCGTTTGGTAAAGCCGCCACAAATAAAGTGAGGAACCGCATCTACTTTATAATGGTTCATTATTGCTGCACAAATACCTACTGTACCAGGGCGCTTCCGAACTTCCACTTTATCAAAGGTGCCGTCGCTTTTGCGTTTAAACATGCTTTCGCTGCGGTGGTAGGTAACATTTATCCACGATGGTTTAAACTCCAGCAGGGGGTCAAGGTGGTCGTAGATTGAATTAATGCTTTTACCCTTAAGTGGTGGCAATACTTCAAACGAAATAATGGTTTCTTTAGCCTGGTTAATGTGGTCGATTACTGTCATTAATATTTTCTTGAAAATGCAAAAATAAAGTACCCGTATCAAATTTTAAGTAATTGATATAGAAGCGTATCAAAATAAGCCCTATTCTGTTACTAAACTTTATGCGGAAGTTGGCATAATAACACACCATTTGGCAAATGGTTATTGTATGCCTGTTAGAAATCTATTTTTCTATGCGGTTTTAAATTAACCAGCCGACTTTGGTTTACTATGTATGGTTGCGTGGCTTTTTGCCGCCCGTTTACTACCAGGTAAAGGCATTGTATTTTGTTAAAGAATTGCCTCCTGGTAATGTTTAATTATCTGTTAGCACGCGTGGTTTGTTGCAGGTTAACATGAGTATTCACTTACTTTTGTCAAAACACTTTTGTATTGAGCCTGGTCATTCACACTAGAAACCTTATTAAAAGCTACCGCAACCGCACCGTGGTAAACAATGTGTCGGTAAATGTTAGGCAGGGCGAAATTGTAGGGTTACTGGGGCCTAATGGTGCAGGTAAAACCACTACTTTTTATATGGTAGTAGGCCTTATTAAGCCCGACAAAGGCGATGTGTACCTTAACGACCTGAATATTACCAATTTGCCTATGTACAAAAGGGCGCAAATGGGTATTGGTTATTTACCGCAGGAGGCAAGTGTTTTTAGAAAACTTACGGTAGAAGACAATATTAAGGCAGTATTGGAAATGACCAAACTAACCCGCAAGGAGCAGCGGATAAGGGTAGATGCATTAATTGAAGAGTTTAACCTGCACCACGTACGCAAAAATAATGGCGATAGCCTTAGCGGTGGCGAACGGCGCCGTACCGAAATTGCCCGTGCTCTGGCCGTTGACCCCAGGTTTATTTTGCTCGATGAACCTTTTGCTGGCGTAGACCCCATAGCGGTAGAAGACATTCAAACAGTAGTAGCCCGGTTAAAGTACCGCAATATTGGTATTTTAATTACCGATCATAATGTAAACGAAACGCTGTCCATTTGCGACAGGGCCTACCTGCTTATTGAAGGCAAAATATTTGAAACAGGCACGGCCGAAGAGTTGGCTGGGAATGAACAAGTACGCAAATTATACCTCGGTACTAATTTTGAATTAAAGCGTAAAGACTGGATCATTGATATGGAACGCGATAGCGCGTTACAACGCTCGGCGGCCAAAGCCGCACCGCTTGAACCTTAAATTTTTGCCGGGTAGCAAATGTTCAAAATGTTTTTCTTCCAAAAAATATTTATTTTATTAATCTTGTAATAATTATACATGGGCTATTGTTTATACATAACGGTTCACTCATTAATTTGCTCATATTGAAATGAAATTATTAAGCCCCGCCATATCGCGTTTAGCCCGGTTACGTTTGTGGAAAATTGATCACTGGATCAATCATCCTGTTGAGGCCCAAAGGCAGGTATTGCAACACCTTATTACATCGGCCCAGTACACCGAAATTGGGCGCAAGTACAACTTTGACCAATTATTTACTATACGCGGTTTTAAGCAAACCGTGCCAATACACGACTACGACGACCTTAAACCGTACATTGAAAGGTTAATGAATGGCGAAGAAAACCTGCTTTGGAACACACCGGTAAATTGGTTTGCCAAAAGCAGCGGTACTACAAACGATAAAAGTAAATTTATTCCCGTAACCGACGAAAGCCTGGAGGAAACGCACTTTCAGGGCGCAAAAGATATACTAACCCTTTATTACAACTTTAACCCCGAAAGCGATTTGCTTATGGGTAAGGGGTTGGTAATTGGGGGAAGCCACCAGGTAAATAAATTAAACGAAGAAAGCCAGTATGGCGACCTAAGCGCTGTACTAATGCAAAACACCCCGTTTTGGGGCCACTGGTTGCGCACCCCCGAGCTTTCTATTGCATTAATGGACGAGTGGGAAGACAAGATTGAAGTGATGGCACAAACCACCATGCTTGAAAATGTAACGAGCATAAGTGGCGTACCAACCTGGTCGCTGGTGTTAATTAAACGTATTTTACAATTGTCGGGTAAGGAAACGTTGAAAGAAGTTTGGCCTAACCTTGAGCTGTACATACATGGTGGCGTATCGTTTACCCCTTATCGCGATCAGTTTAAAAAGCTGATAGGCGGCCACATTAATTATGTTGACCTGTACAATGCCAGCGAAGGGTTTTTTGCTGCGCAGGATAATCCAAACGAAGAGGGCATGCTATTATTTTTGCAGCATGGTATTTTTTACGAGTTTATGCCAGCAGAACAATATGGACTACCATGTGCAGACACCGTTGGACTTGACTTAGTTGAATTAGGAAAAAATTATGCGATAGTAATAACTACTAACGGTGGGCTATGGCGTTACCTGGTGGGCGATACTGTTCAGTTTACCTCGCTTTTTCCCTTTAAAATAAAAGTGACCGGTAGGGTAAAACATTTTATTAATGCTTTTGGTGAAGAGTTAATAATTGATAATTCCGACAAGGCGATAGCCATTGCCTGCGAAAAAACGGGCGCCTCGTTTAACGACTATACAGCCGCGCCAATTTATTTTAGCGAAAAAGAAAATGGGAGCCATGAATGGCTGGTTGAGTTTGAAGTAGAACCTGCTGACCTTGGGCTGTTTACCTTTGAGCTTGATACTGCACTTAAAAATATAAATAGCGACTACGAGGCAAAACGCCATAGAGATATTGCATTGCATATGCCCATTGTGCGCCCTGTTTCGCGTGGGCTTTTTAACAACTGGCTAAAAAGCAAAGGAAAACTTGGCGGGCAGCATAAAGTTCCGCGCCTTAGCAATAACAGAGAGTATGTTGAGGAAATACTTGCCTTTATGCAGCCAAAGCTGTAAACCACAGGCCGACCCCATTGCCCGGGCCATGATATGCGTAGTGACAATACCCCAAACGCTTTTTTTTTTACAATTAAAAAAACCGGGTAGTTAAAATAAACTTTCCAATTAATTTGTAAGGTAATTAGCTGGTTTTAACAATTATTAACACTGCCTAAATTTTACGCAATATGAAGTTATTAGAAAATAAAGTAGCCATAATAACCGGCGCAAGCCGCGGTATTGGCGAAGCAGTAGCACTAAAGTTTGCCGAACATGGCGCAATCATTGCCTTTAGTTATGTTAGCAGCGACGAAAAGGCGATGGCGTTAGAAGAACGGCTAAAAACCCTTGGCGTAAATGCCAAAGGCTATAAAAGCAATGCCGGCGAGTACGAGGCCTGCGAAACGATGGTAGCCAAGGTATTAAAGGAGTTTGGAGCTATTGATATTTGCGTAAATAATGCTGGTATAAGTAAAGATAATTTACTGCTGCGCATGACCCCCATGCAGTGGGACGATGTAATGCAGATTAACCTTAAGAGCGTTTTTAATATGACCAAGCAGGTTATTAAACCTATGATGAAGGCCCGCAAAGGCAGCATTATAAATATGAGCTCAATTATTGGTGTACGTGGCAATGCAGGGCAAAGCAGTTACGCAGCCAGTAAGGCCGGTATTATTGGCTTTACCAAATCAATAGCGCTTGAACTGGGTAGCCGTAACATTAGGTGCAATGCCATTGCGCCCGGTTTTGTTGAAACCGACATGACCAGTTATTTAAACGAAGGCGATGCAGGAAAATCTTTTAAAGAAAAAATACCTTTAGGCCGTTTTGGCAAGGGTGCCGAAGTAGCCGATGCATCACTTTTTTTGGCATGCGACATGAGCAGTTATATAACCGGCCAGGTGCTAAGTGTTTGTGGAGGTTTAAATACATAGGGTTATAAAAAGCAATGCATTAGATAACCTGTGTAAGGCTGTTTTACGTTTATAGCAACAACTAAAAGCCGGTTGTACCTTTTGTTATGCCATAATAGATAATTGTTGTAACAGTGAGGAAAGACCGGGTCAGATTTATTTTTTTAATGTTTCCGCTATTTGGAACAATCAATGCTTAATATAAAATCAATAAACAGGACTGAGTAAAATTACCTGTGGTATAGGAGTACGAGGCCTGTCCTACTGCCAGCCCGGCGAAAAAATTGTGGCAGGACGTTAGCCGGGCGGGCAACAAGTAATGAAAACAGCAATAAAGCCCAGTGCCAAAATTTTAGAACCAGATTATGGATCATCAATGTTTTTTTATAATATAACTACAGGCAGCACTAATAATACTAATACTATATTTGTGTTCCTTATGTTACAAAAAAATATAATAGGTATTTTTATGCTCTTGGTTTTTGTATTGCAGATGATTTCTGCAGTTCAAATTATGCAACAATTACTTACGCATCAACTAACCGAAGAACCTATAACAGGCGTCACGGACAATGGGTTTTCGCTTTATATTGATAATGCTGATTTTACAGAGACGACCATTTTTGGTCAAAATTTCTCTCAATTACACCCTTGCTTTATGTGTAGGCATTTGTGCCTGGCGGGTGCTATTAAGGTGCCTGTTAACCACGCAGCTTCTGTGGTAGCCCAACCTCCTGACTGTTTACAATTGCAGGCCACACTCATTTTTTTTACATGGGTTTCTTAATTAATTGTTTGGATGAAAAAATTTTTTGAAAACGTAGGAGCCGATTTTTCTGCTTCTGTAGTGGTTTTGTTAGTGGCTATTCCGTTATGCCTGGGTATTGCCCTTGCTTCGGGTGCCCCTTTGTTTTCGGGTATTATAGCAGGTATAATAGGCGGTATTGTGGTGGGCGCTTTAAGTGGTTCGCACATAAGCGTTAGTGGCCCTGCCGCCGGGTTAACGGTAATTGTGTTAACGGCCATTAGCCAGTTAAAACAATTCGATATTTTTTTTCTTGCCGTGGTATTGGCAGGCGTAATACAAATAGTTTTAGGTTTTGTAAAAGCGGGCGTAATTGGCGATTATGTGCCCAACAGTGTTATAAAAGGCATGCTGGCAGCCATTGGTCTGATACTTATTTTAAAACAAATACCCCACCTGGTAGGGTTTGATTCTGATTTTGAGGGCGACCAATCGTTTAGCCAAAACGATAATGAAAATACGTTTACGGCCATTTTTGATGCATATAATTACATTACCCCCCTGGCCGCTATCATAGGTGTATTATCTATTTTTATATTAGTGTTTTGGGAGTGGCGGTTTATTAAAAACATCAGTTTTTTAAAAATGGTGCCGGCACCTTTAATTGTGGTAGTGGTAGGCGTTTTATTAAATATATACTGCCAAACCATATACCCCTCCTGGGTGCTGGAGCAAAAACACCTGGTAAACCTGCCAGTATCGGGTAGCGCTGCTGAGTTTTTTAGCTTTTTCACGTTTCCTGATTTTAGTGCTATTGCCAACCCCCTAGTTTGGAAAGCCGCAGTAACCATTGCAGTGGTAGCAAGTTTAGAAACGTTATTGGGTATAGAAGCCTCCGATAAAATTGACCCTTTTAGGCGTGTAACTCCGGCTAATCGCGAATTAAAGGCGCAAGGCGTAGGCAATATGTTATCGGGCCTGATAGGCGGCATACCGATCACATCGGTTATTGTGCGTAGCTCGGCAAATGCATTGTCGGGTGCAAAGTCAAAAATGTCCAGCATTTTACATGGCTGTTTAATGTTGTTGTTTGTAATGTTAACGCCCGGTTTACTAAACCTTATACCCCTGTCGGCCCTGGCTGCGGTGCTAATATTTACCGGGTATAAACTGGCGAAGGTTACATTGTTTATATCGTTTTACAAAAAGGGATGGGATCAATTTGTACCGTTTGTAGTAACCATTGTGGCCATTTTATTTACCGACCTGCTGTCGGGTATTGTAGTAGGCATAATGGTAGGCTTGTTTTTTATGATACGTAGCAACTTTCGATCGTCGGTTTTTGTGGTAAGTGATCAAAACAACTACCTGGTAAGGTTACGCAAGGATGTATCTTTTTTAAATAAACCTATTATAAAGTATAAGTTAGAAGAAGTGCCTGCAAACTCCTTTGTATTAATAGATGCTACCAGGGCCGATTTTATTGACAAGGATATAATTGAAGAAATTAATAATTTTTGTAAACATGCACATTTAAAAAACATAAGGGTAGAAATAAAACGCAGCGAGTTTAACCCTATGCACTTGTTGTTTCATGAACCCGTATTAATTTAACCATATGAAAATTTACGAAAAACTACTATTGGAAAACAGGGCCTGGGCACAGGAAAAAGTAACAGAAGACCCTGAATTTTTTACTAGGCTTGAGTACATTCAAACCCCTAAGTTTTTGTGGATAGGTTGTAGCGACAGCCGTGTACCTGCCAACGAAATTACGGGTACACAGCCCGGCGAAATATTTGTGCATCGCAACATTAGTAACCTGGTAATTAATACTGACGTAAACCTGCTTAGCGTATTGGATTACGCCGTTAGAGTGCTAAAAGTTGAGCATATAATTGTTTGTGGCCATTACGGCTGCGGTGGTGTTAAAGCTGCTATGACCAATACCGATTTTGGACAGGTGCTTAACATGTGGCTGCGCAACATTAAAGATGTGTACCGCTTGCACCGCAAGGAATTGGATCAGTTGACCGATATGGATAAACGGACCGATAGGCTAATTGAACTTACCGTTAGGGAACAGGTAATGAACCTTGCCAAAACTTCTATAGTTCAAAAGGCATGGAAAGAAGAGAGAAGACCCCACTTGCATGGCTGGGTGTACAAATTAGGCGACGGAATAATAAATCCTATTATGGAAATGAACTTCGATACCGACATAGATGATATTTACTCCTATGAAGAAATTTAAATGACTATCGTCAATCTGGTTTTGATATTTTGGAACCGGGCTTTACAGCAGTTTTTATTAGTCGTTGCCCGCCGGCTAACGCCCCGCCATAATAATTACGTTGGGCTTGCAGGCGATTGGCCGTTGCACTCTTGCCGTTGGTAATTTTATTCAGCCTTTTTTATAATGATTTTATATGTAGCATTGCGTATACCAAATAAAGGATAGTCAATAAAATTTAGTAATTCCCCAAAACGCCCTACACGACTTATTCGTAATGTTTATTTTGTCTTTTTTGTTTTGCATTGCCCAACCTTCGTATTTATTTTTTGCGGCTTTCAAGGTAGTGGTGCCAAAGTAGGTAAGTGGCTATAGTGCGGTATGGCCTCCATTGGTCCGCTATCTGCATTATTGTGCCATGGCTTGCATTGTCGGGTAGTTTTTTTACTATTTTAATACTTTTGATAAGGGCCAGGTCGCCCAGCGGAAAATGGTCGCAACGGTGGAGAGACATCATTAAAAATACATCTACCGTCCAGTTACCAATGCCGTTCACTTTTGTTAAAATGATTCTAACCTCATCGGCGGGCGCATTGGCCAGTTTGCTTATCACAATTTGTTTGTTTAAAAATGCATTGGCCAGCGACCTGGTATATTTTATTTTCTGGCGGCTGAAATAGCATGCCTTTAATTCTTCGTCGGTTAGGGCAAGTATATTTTTAGGCGAAATAAGCGGAAGCTTTTGCTGAAGTTTTTGCAAAGCGGCCATGGCCGAAGCAAGCGATACCTGCTGTTCCAATATAAAATGAATCAGTCCTTCAAACGACGGTTTACGGTGCCAATAAGGGGGGTAACCATATTGGTCTATTATTTTTTTTAAGTCTTCATCGGCCGCGGCCAACGTATTACAAATATTGTAAAAGGTGCGTTTATTAAACCGGTCTTTTTGTGCCATTTAAAAAAAGTAGGGTTAAAATCAGGCCTTGTCTTTAAAATTTTCAATAAATGTTTTGCTTTCTTTACTTAAAATCAGGCGTCCGCTTATGGCTGCCCGCTCCTTTAAAAGCTCATCCCAATGTTCCGTTCCTTTCCAAAATATCTTTTTTAGTTCGGCCATAGCTTCGGGATTGCTGCCTGCAAGGTGATTGCTTAACCGGGTTATTGAGTCGTCCATACTGTCAACATTGGGGTGCAATTCGGCAAACAGTCCTTTTTTTCGGGCCCAGTCGCCATTTCGCCAAAGGTGTGCATCAATAGTTAACTGGCTAAATGCCGATAAGCCTATTTTTCGTTCAATGGCTGGTCCAACCACAAATGGCCCTATACCCAAAGCCAGTTCGCTAAGTTTTATATCACTTCCCTCAAGTGCAATAGTGTAATCGCCTGCTGCCGCAATGCCCACGCCGCCTCCAACGCATTTACCCTGCACCCTCACAATTACAAATTTTGGCACTTTTCGCATGGCGTTTATTACATTACTGAAACCGGTAAAAAACGCCGCTCCATCTTTTTGGCTGGTAATGGCAGCCAGCTCATTAAACGATGCGCCCGAACAAAACGCCTTATCGCCTGCCGATTTAATTATTATTACGTGGGTTTGCTGGTTTAGCCCCTCGGCATGTATGGTTTGCACCAGGGCATTAAGCATGGCACCAGGTAGTGAGTTGCTTTGCGGATGAAAAAACTCGATGGTTACAATACTATGGTCCCGTTCGGTTTTTACATATCCACCTTGTATTTCAATAAGCATAATGTTTCCCTTTTATTGTTATTGTTTTTTTATCATGGTTAAAATCGTGGCTACCCCGGTTATTTCGCTGTCGCCGTCAAGTATTTCAACATACCATTTCACAATACCTTTTTCAATTTCATCGCCGCGTTTTATGTCTTCAGGCTTTTCGGCAATGCGTTTGTCCTGTTCCAGTTTTTCTTTGCATGTAAATCTTATATAAATCTCGTTTCCGGCATATACGGGTTTGGTAAAACGCAATTCATCAATACCATAATTAAGAAGTACGGGGTTTTTATCGTAGCTATCAACAAACAACCCCGCCGCAATGCTCATAATAAAGTACCCATGGGCTACCTGTTGCTCAAACATGGTTCCGGTAAAATCAGTATTGGCCAGGTGGGCATAAAAATGATCGCCACTAAGGTCAGCAAAACGATTAATATCATCGGTAGTTACCAGCCTTTTTTCGGTCACTATCTGGTCGCCTATTTCCAGTTCTTCAAAATATTTTTTAAAGGGATGTTGGCCCGGGTTTTTACCCGTTGCGCCCGGCTGGTAAACATTAGTAATGGCTGTTATCATATTTGGCGAGCCCTGAATGGCAACCCGCTGCATATAATGTTTTACACCGCGAACGCCGCCCATTTCCTCCCCACCACCGGCCCGGCCCGGTCCTCCATGCACCAGCATAGGCAAAGGGCTTCCATGGCCGGTACTTTCTTTGGCGCACTCGCGGTTTAAAACCAGTATGCGCCCATGATGAGTGGCTGCACCAAGTACAAACTGCCGGGCAATAATGCTGTTGTTGGTAACCACACTGCACACCAGCGATCCCTTGCCCCGCCTTGCCAATTCTATTGCATCACTTTCGGTATTGTACGGCATTAAGGTGCTTACAGGTCCAAAAGCTTCGGTGGTATGTACCGTGTCGTTTTTAAACGGACGATCATTCAACAATAGTAATGGCGATAAAAATGCACCCGTGTTTTTATCAGCATCTACCAGGGTAAAGTCGTTCATGTTACCATAGACAATACTGCTGCTTTCCATTAATTTGTTTACCTGCTGCATTACTTCTTCCACCTGCGTTTTAGCGGCAAGGGCGCCCATTTTTACTTTTTCGTTGCGCGGGTTGCCAATGATGGTTTGGGATAACATTTTACCAAGGTCAATCTGTACATCTTCCAATTTATTATCGGGTACAAAAATGCGACGGATAGCTGTGCATTTTTGGCCTGCTTTCACAGTCATTTCTTTTCTTACTTCTTTTAAAAACAACCCCCACTCGGGCATACCGGGCTCCACATCGTTACCAAGTACAATACAGTTAAGGCTGTCGGCCTCCATGTTAAAGGGCACGTTTTCGGCTTGTATTTTTTGCTGCATTTTTATCTTTAAACCAGTTTCGGCCGATCCCGTAAACGTGATCACATCCTGCGAGGTTACATATTGTAATAAGTTTCCGGCGCTTCCACAAATCAATTGCAATGCACCCATGGGCAAAATACCCGATGCATCAATTTCTTTAACTACCGCTTCGGTTAAAAAGCTGGTAACTGTAGCAGGTTTTACTACGGCGGGTACACCCGCCAACAGGTTTACCGCAATTTTTTCAAGCATGCCCCATACCGGAAAATTGTAGGAATTAATGTGTATGGCCACCCCTTGTTTCGGTACAAGAATATGTTGGCCCATAAAAGTGCCGTTTTTGCTTAGGTTGTGGTTTTCGCCATCAAGGCAAAAGGTTTCGTTGGGAAATTTGCGGCGCAGCGATGCGTTGGCAAACAAGTTGCCTATTCCCCCTTCAATATCTATCCAGCTATCTACCCTGGTAGCACCGGTGCAGTAGCTTAGCTCGTAAAATTTTTCTTTTTTATCCAACAAGTAAAGCGCAAGGGCTTTAAGCATTAAGCCCCGTTGGTGAAACGTTATCTTACCAAGCGCTTCGCCACCCGTTAAGCGTGCAAATGCAAGGATAGCTTCAAAATCGAGTCCCTGGCTGGTAGCGGCTGCAATAACGCCCCCGGTTACCGCATCTGTTAGTATTTGCCCATCGCCATCGCCTGTTATCCATTTGCCGGTAACATAATTTTCCAATTTTTCCATCTACACAATTGTTTTTTCAAAACTAACAATTGTTAGTGGTTTTATATTTAACCATTTGGTACGTGCCGCAGTTTCAAAACACCTTACCTGTGGCAAATTAAACCTCAACCAATTATTTTTTTTGCCGGTCATTTTAGCCTTATTAATTCGGCCGTTGCCCAACCCACTGCCTGCTACACTAATGTTAGCCGGGCGGGGCGTTAACCGGGCGGGGCGCCGCTGCAATGCATCGGAGTACTGTAGTGTTTCTGGTAGCTTTTTCATTTTAAATGACTATCCGCAATCTGGTACTAATATTTTGGAACCGGGCTTTATAGCTTTTTTTATCTGTCGTTGCGTCCTTTAGATTGCTGGTAATTTTATTCAGCCTTTTTTATCCTTATTTTATATTTAGCATTGAGTGTACGAAATAACGGATAATCATTTCATTTTGCAGGTTTGAATGCATTTCAGTCTATCGGTCAATGACTTCTAACTATAAAAACAAAGTGTGTATAATACTAAAATAGGGTAATGAAGAAGGATTTCGATTAGGTGCAAAATCGAATTTACCAGTATTACGTAACAGGAAGTTTATAAATGACAAGGCTTTTGTATAGTTAATCACAACGGGACGCGGTTACCGCCCTTTTGATTTAGAAAAGGTCGATAGCTTCCGTCGCTTAAATAAAAATGTCAACGTATACAACAATACCCCAGTTACACGGGTAGCGGTCTAAAAACCTTTGTAAGCGTCTTATAATTTAGTGGTTCATTCGTTTGGAGATCTCGCCCGTGAGGCCTTCTAAAATTTCGTTTACCGAACCCTCGCCGGGTACGGCTATTACTTTTTCAAATTTTTTGTAGTGGTCGGCAACGGCAGATGTGTATCTGTGGTATTCCACTATCCTCGCCCTTATCACTTCCTCGTTATTATCGTCCGTTCTTCCGCTGGTTAAACCGCGATTGAGTAATCTTTTAACTAATTCTTCTTCGCTTACCTGTAGCGATAATACAATGCCTATTTCAGTATTTTTTAATTTTAATAGTTTGTCAAGTGCCCGTGATTGGGCCTCTGTTCGGGGAAAACCGTCAAACAAAAAACCCTTGGCAAGTGGGTTGTTATCCAGGGCTGTGCTAATCATTCCTATCACCACTTCGTCGGGTACCAACTGGCCTTTATCCATAAAATTTTTCGCCTCCAAACCAAGTGGAGTTTGGCTGGCAATTTCGGTGCGCAACAAGTCGCCGGTCGATAGGTGCTTCAACTTGTATTTCGCTATCAGCTTTTCACTTTGTGTACCTTTACCACTACCGGGAGGGCCAAATAAAATTATATTAAACATACTTGATTACAAACCTTAAATGAGCAACAAATATAGGGTTTGGCAATAAGATTTCATTTAACACTTGTTAGTATTAATTGTATCAAATTCAAATAATAACCGTAATTATTATACAGCTATAACCGCAGCCAACCTATTGGTTGCGTCAATTGTTAATAGTAGGCAGTCAATCAACCATAATCATAACCGGCATAGTTGTTTTATATAAAACTGATAAATCAATAAAAAGATGGAAAATGCAAAACATAACCCCCATTACTCAATAACCAATAGCGAAAAAGTTGAAGTAAGTGATGAGGAATGGAAGAAAATATTATCGCCTGATGTATATAAGATAGCCAGGCAAAAAGGTACAGAAAGACCCGGAACCAGTGAGTTTGAACATTCAAAAGAAGTTGGCACCTATTATTGTGGTGCTTGTGGCAATGCGTTATTTAAAAGCGATACCAAGTTTGAAAGTGGATGCGGATGGCCAAGTTTTTATGAAGCCATAAGCAAAGAATCAATAATTTATACCCCCGACGATAGCCATGGCATGCGACGTACCGAGGTTCAGTGTGGCCGTTGCAAGGCCCACCTTGGTCATTTGTTTGAAGACGGTCCTAAACCTACCGGGTTGCGGTACTGCATTAACGGGGTGGTGTTGGATTTTGCCAAAGCACAGGAAGCACAAAAAAATTACAACCAGCAATAGTGGCTGGTAATAAAGACGGAATTGACAATCATTTTTTCGCAAAAAGTGGTGAGGTGCATGTTGTTACCAGCTATGAAAAGTCAATAGTTTGTCAGGGTTTGAAAGCTCAGTATGCGCGGCAATTGGGGTAGTACCATGGCTTTCATTACTTAAAGAACGAATTACAAAACCCACTTATAAAGTATGAGGCACCCAATAATTTATTGTTGTTAACTACCATTAACAGCCTGCCTTATGGTGGTATAGCTTACCAAAACTGACCTATGATGTTTGTGAAATAGAGCTGCTGTGTCTGTTGCCCATTCCCGGCAGCCTGGCATTACCCCTTTATTGGTTAACCCTTTGTGAAAGTTTGCTAAACAACATTAACCTAAAATAATGGTGTTAGACACGCTTATAAGGCAAATACCCGCCACAAAGTTGTATGCCAAACCTGGGTTTTTAATTACCGAACCCTATTACCATAACCCATTAAAGGGGGTGGTTTTTTGCAAAAATCGTTACTATGATTGATCAGCAAGTTGCTCACTAAATTTTTTTAGAATGATGTTTTCAATAACGACCGGGTAATGTTTATACTCCAATGCGTGTACTTTTTCGGCGAGCTGTGCTGCGTTATCTCCCTTTAAAACCGGACAGGTTGCCTGGAATATCACCTTGCCATGGTCATATGCTTCATCAACAAAATGAATGGTGATGCCGCTTTCGGGCTCACCAGCTATTATTACTGACTCATGCACTTTTGCTCCATACATGCCTTTGCCGCCAAATTTTGGCAAAAGGGCCGGGTGAATATTTATGATGTTACCAATATAGGCTTGCACCAGGTTATCGGGTACCTTCCATAAAAAACCTGCTAAAACAATAAAGTCAATCTGTGCCTCGCGTAAAGTGTTTATGAAACTTTCGCCTTCGTAAAATTGATGACGGTCAATGGTCATTGTGTTTATGCCATGGTCCATCGCAAGCCTCAGTGCACCGGCGTTTGGTTTATTACTTACTAATAGCCTGGTGTTAACCTTGGGATGATTTTTAAAATATGCAATGATCTTGTTTGCATTGCTTCCTGCACCTGATGCAAATATGGCTATGTTGGTTTTTTTCAACTTTTTGATCTTTAAAAATGGTTTTAACAATAAGCTGGCATAAAGGTGTAACAGATAGCAAAAGGGAAGTAATTTTTTTTAACATAATTCATGAAATGCTACGACTGATGCAAAAAGATAGAAAATAGAAATAATGAAAAAGTATATATATATCAAAAAGGTTGTTGACTATTATTAAAGCATAATTGTTAAACAGTATCAAATGCCATTTAAATTAAGTTGAACCTTCCTGAGCATTTTACTCCTTTTTTCTTATACAAGCAAGCCTCAAATAAATATAACCCGCATAAAAGGTTTAGTGGCACTTTTTTTTTAAATTGCTACTTAGGCAAAATCAGCGGTAATAATTTCGATTTTTGAGCTTACAAATTAATGACAAAAGGATTTGTTTAAATGTAAAAATCGCATCAAATTCAATCAGGAAGTGGTAAAATTTTTTCAAACATGTTGATATTATGTCAACAACCTACCATAAATTTGCACTCATTCCAGGAGATTTTTCCACATCAAAGCACAACTTTTTGTGTATATGATTAAGCAGAGCAGTATATCGAATTTGTTGTTTTTAGTTTTTACGGTTGGGATTTTATTGGTAGGTAGTACGGGTGTAATGGCGCAGGATGGTAAAGCGTTATTTAGTCAAAACTGCGCATCGTGTCATAACGTTCATAAAGATCTTACTGGTCCGGCATTGGCTGGTGTGGAAGAAAGATGGCCTGAAAAAGACAAATTATATGCCTGGATCAGGAACAACCAGGCATTAATTAAAACCGGCTATCCCTACGCTGTTACGCTTTATAACAAGTGGAATAAAAGTGCCATGAATCTGTTTCCCAATTTAACTGACGGGGAAATAGATGCAATGTTGGCTTACATTAAAACAGTTCCTGATCCGGCAACACAAGTGCCTACTACTGTAGATGGTACCCCTGCCCCGGAAGGTGACAACACCTTATTGTTTGGTATTTTAACGCTGATACTTGCTGTAGTTGCTCTTATTTTATTACAGGTAAATAGTAATCTCAAAAAATTATCTGACGATAAAGAGGGTACACCTGCTTTTGAGCCGGTACCTTTTTATCGTAACAAAGCATACATCGCTATTTTAACCATGATATTGTTTATGATTGGTGGATATGCTACCGTTACAGGTGCAATGAACCTTGGGCGATCGCAGAAATATGAGCCGGAGCAACCAATTTATTATTCACACAAAATACACGCAGGTGTTAACCAAATAAACTGTTTGTACTGCCATGGCGGTGCGCAGGAGGGTAAACATAGCAACATTCCCTCGGTAAACGTTTGTATGAACTGCCACGTTACTATTAATGAATACAATGGTAAAGAAAAAATTTACCACCCCGATGGTACTGAAGTTAACGGTACTGCCGAAATAAAAAAGCTTTATAAATATGCTGGTTATAATCCTGACGTTTCAAAAACCTGGGATCCTGCTAAAGCAAAACCCATAGAATGGGTGCGAATTCACAACTTGCCCGACCACGTTTATTTTAACCACGCCCAGCACGTTAATGCCGGTAAAGTAGATTGTCAAACCTGCCATGGCGAAATTCAGAAAATGGATGAAGTATATCAATACTCCGACCTAAGTATGGGCTGGTGTATTAACTGCCACCGCGAAACCAAAGTTCAATTTAAGGAAAATGGTTTTTACTCTATTTACGAAAAATTCAGTGATGATCTGAAAAACGGGAAATTAGATTCGGCGCATGGAATTACAGTGGAAAAAATTGGCGGTACTGAGTGTCAAAAATGCCACTACTAACTATGGCTTTAAAAACGCATGTAGCCTTAACTTGTATAGCTGCAATGGGTAATATTACAAAACAGAAAAGAGCATCTTTGGATGTTTAAAACTATCAATACTATCATATGGAGCAAAAAAAGTACTGGCAAAGTTTTGGAGAAAGAAACCATACAAGCACTTTCCAGGCTTCTTCGCAGGACGAGTTCAATGAGGACCTTCCTCTTGAAGCAGACGATAAGGGTTTATTTGATGCCAAAACTCCCCGCCGCGACTTTTTAAAATACATGGGTTTTAGCACTGCGGCTGCTGCTTTGGCAGCTAGTTGCGAAATGCCTATTAAAAAATCAATTCCTTTTGCCAACAAACCGGAAAACATTATACCTGGTGTTCCTAATTTTTATGCTACCACCTACATGCAGGATGGTGATGCCATTAGCGTATTGGCAAAGGTGCGTGACGGAAGGCCTATAAAAATTGAGGGTAATGACATGTCGCCCATCACCCTTGGTGGAACGTCAGCCAGTGTTCAGGCATCGGTACTAGACCTTTACGATACAGCGAGGCTTCGTTTTCCTATGGCCGATGGAAAGGAAGTAAGTACGTTTGAAGCTTTTGATAAAATGATGGCTGGTGCCATGTCCACTATCGGAAGTGCACCTGTGGTTATTTTAACTGGTTCTATTTGTTCGCCTACCAGCAACGAAGTTATTCAGCAGTTCCTATCCAAATATCCAGGAAGCCGTCATGTTACATACGATCCTATAAGTTATAGCGGAATGCTATTGGCTAATGAGGCTACCTATGGCAAACGCGCTATTCCATCGTACAATTTTGCTGCTGCAAAAATTATTGTAAGTGTAGGAGCTGATTTTTTGGGAACCTGGGTTAGCCCGGTCGAATTTGCCAAACAATATGCCCGTGGGCGGAAAGTGACGGTAAATAACCTTGTAATGAACCGCCATATTCAATTTGAGAGTATGATGAGTATGACAGGAGGTAATGCCGATTATAGATATCAGCACCGCCCGTCAGAAACGGGTGCTGTATTGTTGGCAATATATGCCGCCCTGGGCGGCCCTGTTGCTGTTCCTGCACTTGGCGAGGCGCTTAAAAAAGGGGTAGCGGCAACCGTTAAAGATCTGAATGCGAATAAAGGACAGGCGCTGGTAGTTTGTGGAAGCAACGACCAAAATGCGCAGATGGTAGTAAATGCCATTAACGAGCTAATCGGCGCCAATGGATCTACCATTGATTGGTCAGTTACCTACAATACCCGAAAGGGAATAGATTCTGATATGGCTGCCCTGGTAAACGATATGAGCGCCGGCAGGGTAGGCGCTTTGTTAATTAACGAAGCAAACCCTGTGTATGATTATTTTGATGGAAAGCGTTTTGAAGACGGGTTAAAGAAAGTAAGAGTGGCAGTTTCTTTTAATCAAAAAATGGACGAAACAACCAAACTGTGTAAGTATGTGATACCCGACCACCACTATCTTGAAAGTTGGGGCGATGCGGAGATAAAAACAGGTCAGATATCGTTAATTCAGCCTACCATTTACCCATTGTTTAAAACACGCCAGTGGCAGGATAGCCTGTTAAAATGGAGTGGCGGTTCGGACAGTTATATAAATTATGTAAAAAATTATTGGATCAATAAATTGGGAAGCGAATCCAATTGGGATAAAGCCCTTCAGGATGGAGTTATACTTTCTACGGGATTGACAGGCAACCCGTCTACAACTGACTCAACAGGCCTTGCTGGTATTTTACCTGTTAAAAAAGGCGTTGCAGGCTCCTTTAACGGATCGCAGGTAGCTGGTTCAGTAAGCGCATTATTAGTCAAGCCTGCGTCAGGCGAAACGGAGTTGGTTCTTTATCAAAAAATAGCCATCGGATCGGGTAAACAAGCTAATAACCCATGGTTGCAGGAAATGCCTGACCCTATTACTAAAGCCACGTGGGATAACTACATTATGGTTAGTCCTGCTATGGCCAAGGCACTGTTTGATATTGATATTACTAAGAACAAAGATGCAGATGCCTACGAAGTGCATCCTGAAAAGCCGGCAGGTAAGGTTACGGTAAATGGAAAAACACTTGAATTACCAGTGTTAATTGTACCTGGAACTCAACCTAACACCATTGCAATTGCCATGGGTTATGGCCGTTGCATTGAAATAGGTAAAGCCGCAGCAGGAGTAGGTAAAAACGCTTTTCCTTTGGTAGCCTTTGCAGGTGGCAACAGGCAATACTTGATAGGTAACGTAACTATCGAAAAATCAACTCAAAATTTTACGGTTGCGCAAAACCAAACGCACCAAACATCTGAAGGTCGTATTGATGTGGTAATGGAAACTTCGTTGGCAACATTGAAAGCCCAGCCGGCTATGTTTACATCCTTGCGCGAAAAACGAGTAGAAGAATATGCTCCTAAAACTGAAAACTACGCTAAAGAGGCTACTTTATACCCCCAGTTTCCACGTCCCGGTATTAAGTGGGGAATGAGTATAGACCTTAACAGTTGTACTGGTTGCGGTGCCTGCGTGGTGGCTTGCAATGCAGAAAACAATGTAGCTGTTGTAGGTAAAACTGAAGTAGCACGTGCACACGATATGCATTGGATGAGGATTGATCGTTACTTCAGCGGCGACCTGGAGAACCCTAATGTAGTATTTCAGCCAATGCTTTGTCAGCATTGCGATAACGCCCCCTGCGAAAACGTTTGCCCGGTAAGTGCTACCAACCACAGCAGTGAAGGCATTAACCAAATGATCTATAATCGTTGTATCGGCACACGATATTGTGCCAACAACTGCCCTTATAAAGTACGTAGGTTTAATTGGGCCGATTACATGGGGGCCGATAGCTTTCCTGATAACCAGGAAGGGATTATTTCGGACGCAACAATGCAAATGAATGATGAATTGACCAGGATGGTGTTGAACCCCGATGTAACGGTTAGAAGCAGGGGTGTAATGGAGAAATGTAATTTTTGTGCCCAGCGACTACAGGATGGCAAATTGCAGGCAAAAAAGGCAAGTCGACCACTATTTACGGGCGAAGAAGGAAAGTGGGATACCAAGGTAGCATGCCAGCAGGCATGTCCCAGCGATGCTATCGTTTTTGGTAACGCCAATTCAAAGGAAAGTGCCATTTCTGTTCATAGAACCGAGAATGATGGCCGCTTATTTTACTCGCTTGAAATGATACACGTGCTGCCAAATGTAAGTTACCTGGCAAAGGTTAGAAATACCGACGATATAATAAATTCCAAAGAAGAGGCTTGAGAAGTAAAAGTTAAAAAGCTGTCCTAACAATACCTAAATAATTTAGAGGAAGTTGGTGAGAAAAAGAAGCGTGTTAAGAGCAACATATTTAGTTCAAGTACATAATTGTTAATAGTACACAGGTATAATAAAAGTTTTTTTTGATCAGTTTTCCTGATTTTAAATTAAAGCAAATGAGTTTAAAGTACGAATCGCAGCTTAGAGAGCCATTAGTGGATGGTAACAAAAATTATCACCAGGTAACTGAAGATATTATTTCACCTATTGAAGCCAGGCCGGGCAAGCTTTGGTATATCGGTTTCTATATTTCTGTCGCTCTTTTGTTGTTTGGAGTATATAGCGTTTATCGGGAAGTGACCTACGGTATAGGGCAATGGAACCTACAAAAAACGGTAGGTTGGGGTTGGGATATTACCAATTTTGTTTGGTGGGTTGGTATTGGTCATGCCGGTACGCTTATTTCGGCAATATTGTTGTTATTCAGGCAGGGTTGGAGAACGGGTGTAAACAGGGCGGCAGAGGCAATGACCATTTTTGCTGTTATGTGTGCCGGGCAGTTTCCCATTTTTCACATGGGCCGCGTTTGGCTTGCGTTTTTTATAATGCCTTACCCAAATACCCGCGGGCCTTTATGGGTTAATTTCTCCTCTCCGTTGCTTTGGGATGTATTTGCGATATCTACCTACTTTACCGTATCGTTGTTGTTTTGGTATTCAGGTTTATTACCCGATTTTGCATCGGTACGGGACAGGGCCAAAACCAAGTTTAGAAAAATGATGTACGGTATTGCATCGTTTGGTTGGACTGGTAGTACCAAGCACTGGCAGCGTCACGAAAGTTTAAGTTTGGTATTGGCGGGTTTGGCCACTCCATTGGTACTTTCGGTGCACACCATTGTTTCGTTTGACTTTGCAACCTCTGTTATTCCAGGTTGGCATACCACCATTTTTCCTCCGTATTTTGTAGCCGGGGCCATATTTTCGGGCTTTGCAATGGTACAATCACTACTTATTATTGTACGGAAAGTATTGAATTTAAAAGAATATATAACTGTTGGCCATATAGAGGCTATGAATAAAGTAATAGTGTTAACCGGTTCTATTGTGGGTATTGCTTACCTGACGGAGTTGTTCATTGCATGGTATAGTATTAACCAATACGAGCAATATGCCTTCTTTTATAGCAGGGCCAACCTGTTTAGTCCTTACGGATGGTCGTACTACGGCATGATGTTTTGTAACGTTGTTTCGCCACAGTTATTCTGGTCAAGGAAGCTTAGACGAAACATTATTTTTACTTTTTTTATGAGTGTGATCGTAAACATTGGTATGTGGTTCGAGCGTTTTGTGATTATTGTTACTTCTATTTCCCGGGATTATTTACCAAGTAGCTGGAGTTATTATTATAGTCCAAGCATTTGGGAAATCGGATTTTACATGGGCACTTTTGGATTGTTTTTTACCTGTTTTTTTCTCTTTGCAAAATACTTCCCGGTTATTGCCTTATCAGAGATTAAATATGTGTTGAAAACTTCGGGCGAAAACTATAAAGCAAAAATGGATACGGTTGAAGCGCAGAAGGTTGACGAATTTGTACATGACTATGTACATTAAGCCATTTGGCGCAAATGCATTTGGATGTTGTTTTTGACAATTGAATAATAATATTATGGCATTAAAAAGATTTGTTGTTGGTTGTTTTGAAGACGAGGATGTACTTTTTCCGGCTGTGAAAAAAGTAAGGACTGCCGGTTATAAAGTACACGATGTATACACTCCATACCCGGTGCATGGTTTAGATAAGGCACTAGGCATGCGCGAAACTAGCCTGCACACAGCTGGTTTTATATACGGCATTACGGGTACCGCTACTGCTTTAACCTGTATGGGTTGGATTTTTACGCAGGACTGGCCATTGAACATTGGCGGTAAGCCCAACTTTCCGTTACCAGCTTTTATACCTATTACTTTTGAATTAACAGTATTGTTTGCGGCCGTAGGTATGGTGATGACATTTTGCTATTTATGCCAGTTGGCGCCATTTGTAAGGCACCATCACTTTCACAAGCGAGCTACCGACGATTTATTTGTAATGGCTATAGAGTGTACCCCCAAAACCAATATAGATGATTTAAAAGGCTTTTTACAAAGCGCCGGCGCAATAGAGATAAGTTTTCAGGTTGCAGAAACCGGGTGGTGGTTAGGTAGGTACGATAAAGAACAAAAATTATATGCCGATGAACACCCCGTTATTGCTTAAATTTTCAAGTTTATTATGATGAAGAATTTTATTTATTTATCTATAGCAGTTGTTTCAATTGTTTGCCTTGTGGCCTGTGAAGACAGTGTAAGACGGGAGCCAGGTAAAGTATACATGCCAGATATGGCGTACAGCCGGGCTTATGAAACCTATGACGATCATAGCAACCTTGCCAATGATGGCATCAATTTTACCAACATGCCGGTAAAGGGTACAATATCAAGGGGGGAAGAAATGCCATATCATATTGCTAACGATACTACGGGATATACCCAAAGCAATACCATTGAAAATCCTATCAAAAGTCTTACGCCTGCCGAGTTTACTGAAACTGAGCGCCAATATCTTATAAACTGCGCCATTTGCCATGGGGCTAATTTAAATGGCAATGGCCCGTTGTATAAAGATGGTAACGGACCCTATGCTGCTAAGCCGGCAACATTGGTAGGCGATCCGGTAATTGAGGCAAAGGGCGAAGGCGATTATTTTCATGTGCAAACTTATGGTAAAGGGCAAATGGGTAGTTATTCTGCGCAGTTGAACCGCACGCAGCGTTGGATGCTGGCTAAATATATTAAACTAAAGCAACAGGAAAAAAATGGAGGTGGTTCGGCTACCCCAGCAAAAGATAGTGCTGCCGCGCCGGCCAAGCCTACAACTTCCGTGGCAAAAAACTAATTTTAAGCATATTTACTACCAAACAATAACACAATGGCATCTATAAGAGAGGAGTTTGAAGTAACGGGCAAAATGCGGACCTGGTCAATTGGTCTTATTGCAATTGGGCTACTCGCATTTATTATTGGCTTTGTTACCAAAGGTTTAAGTGCCGACCCCCACGAGCAGGCACTATTTTGGGGAACGGTGATGTACAACAGTATATTTTTTTTATTGGTATGCAATGCCAGCATGTTTTTTATTTGTGTTACTACGCTGGCAAAAGGCGGTTGGCAAACGGTGTTTAGAAGAGTGCCTGAAGCAATTTCTGCGATTGTCCCTATTTTTGGTTTGATTGCCGTTTTTGTTTTGTTATTTGTTGTGTTTGGTTTAGGCCACGGTGAGCATCACCCAATATACCATTGGGTTACACCCGGCCAGGATGAAATTCTTTTAAAGAAAACGGGATTTTTAAATCCAACTTTTTTTGCTATTTGGACCCTACTGTCTGTAGGGTTATGGAGTTGGCTTGGTATGAAGATGCGGCAGTTGAGCAGGGAGGCAGATGAAAAGAACATGACGTTTGAGGAAGGAAACAGTTGGTACCACCGCAATCTTATTTACGGGTCAATGTTTACAGTATGGTTTGGTTTAACCGTTGGGTCTGTTACCCCATGGATTTGGATAATGAGTATTGATGCTCATTGGTATAGTACCATGTTCAGTTGGTACACTTTTGCCAGTTCTTTTGTATCGGGTATAGCGTTAATCGTTCTTTGGGTAATTTATCTTAAAAATCGTGGTCTTCTTCATTATACCAACGAGGAACATCTGCACGATCTTGGTAAGTTTATGTTTGCTTTTTCTGTATTTTGGACGTACCTGTGGTTTAGCCAATATATGCTTATATGGTACTCAAACATACCCGAGGAAACCGTGTACTTTAAACACCGGGTACAGGGCGCATGGAGTGGAATTTTTATTTTAAACCTGGTTATTAATTTTGTTTGCCCATTGTTGATCTTAATGAAGCGAGCAAGCAAAAGAAATTATACATTATTAACTTTCATGGCTGTGTTGATTATCTTTGGCCATTGGATTGATTTTAACCAAATGATTATGGGTAGTTTATCTAAAGATCATGTTACATTAGGATGGTTGGATTTTGGTGTTTTGGCGTTATATGCTGGTATGATCATTTTGTTTGTTGGTGGAGCTTTGGCTAAGGTTCCGCTGGTATCCCGGAGCAATCCTTTTCTCAAGGAAAGTATTATACATCACACATAAAATATTGCAAATAATTTTTTTTAAAAAAACTTTTAGTCAATAACAAGCGTTTTACTAATTGAATAAATATTACTGATAATTATGTCAATGTATCTTACAATTGCGGTAGTAGTACTGATTTTTGTGGTGATTTTTCAAATTGCCAAAGCCAGTGAGTATGTGGCAATATTAAAGGGTGAGCAAAATACCGGCAGGCAAGCAAATAAGATCAACGGCTTTTTAATGATCGCCTTTCTTATACTTGGTTTAATTGGTGTTTATTATTGTCATATGATTTTGAAGGACAGGATAATTCCAAGTGCATCTGTAGAAGGTGAGAAGGTTGACCAGATGCTGGTAATTACCATAGCCATTACTGGAATTGTTTTTTTAATAACACATATTCTATTATTTTGGTTTTCTTACAAATACCAGGAAAGCGACAACAGGAAAGCCTATTTCTTTCCGCATAATAATAAGTTAGAAGTGTTGTGGACAGTGGTTCCGGCCATCGTGCTATCTATTTTAGTAGTGATCGGTTTAAGGAACTGGTTCATTTTTACAGGCGATGCACCCAAAAACGCGCTTGTAGTTGAAGTTACCGGAAAACAATTTGGTTGGATTTACAGGTACCCCGGGAAAGACAATACTTTTGGAAAAAAATATTTTCGCAATATTGATCCTGCCGTTAACACCCTTGGTTTAGTATGGGCCGATAATAAGGAGTTAAACCAAACTGCCGATCCTGCCGCTTATGATGACGTGGTAATGGAGCAAACTGTGTTTATTGTAAAAGACAGGCCTGTCAAAATGGTTATTGGTTCAAGGGATGTTATACATGATGTTGGGCTCTCGCACTTTCGGATGAAAATGGATGCTGTGCCTGGCATCCCAACTACGTTGTGGTTTACCCCAAAGTATACCACCAGGGAAATGCAGGAAAGGTTGAACAACCCAAATTTTGAATATGAAATTTCGTGCGATCAAATATGCGGTAACGGTCACTACTCCATGAAGGGTATAATTAAGGTTGTAACGCAGCAAGAGTACGATGCATGGGCGGTAACCCAAAAACCTTATTATTATTCAGCATTTCCCGAAAAGGATCCAAATGCACCGCAGCCGGTAGCTGTAGATAATAAAAGTGTAGATAACAAGACTGTAGATAACAAGACTGTAGATAAAAAAGCAGCAGCAGCTCAGCAATCAGCCGACAATTCGGCGGGTGTAGCTGTTTTAAAATAGAACGTGGTTTTCTTCAAAAATTACATTAGACAATTAAACTTATGAGCAACGAAGAGATGTTAGAAATGCAAAAGGCCGCTGCAGCTCAAGGGACCGGGGCTGCACATGCAGAGCATCACGATGAACACCATCATCATGAAACTTTCATAACCAAATACGTTTTTAGTCAGGATCATAAAATGATCGCTAAACAGTTTTTGATTACGGGAATGGTGTGGGCTGTTTTAGGTGGACTAATGTCCGTGTTGTTTAGATTACAGCTAGCTTATCCTGATCAATCGTTTCCGTTTTTAGAAACTATTTTGGGTAAGTGGGCAAAAGGTGGACATATTTCGCCCGACGCATATTACGCACTGGTAACAACACACGGAACGGTTCTTGTGTTTTTTGTATTAACTGCAGGCCTTAGTGGCACTTTTGCCAATTTTTTAATTCCCCTTCAGGTGGGTGCGCGGGATATGGCTAGTCCATTTCTTAACATGTTAAGTTATTGGTTCTTTTTTATTGCCGGTATCGTTATGTTGTCATCTTTATTTGTTGAAACTGGTCCTTTTTCGGGTGGATGGACCGCATATCCTCCGCTCAGTGCATTGGGTTCTGCTTCTATCGGGTCTAAAACTGGTATGGATCTGTGGCTTATTAGCATGTCCTTGTTTGTTGTGAGTAGCCTTTTGGGTGGCCTTAATTATATTGCTACAATCCTTAATATGCGTACAAAGGGAATGAGTATGACAAGGCTTCCGCTTACTATGTGGGCGTTGTTCTTTACCGCCGTTTTGGGTGTGTTGTCGTTCCCCGTGCTTTTGTCGGGTTTTATTCTGCTTATTTTTGACAGAAATTTTGGAACTAGTTTTTTCCTTAGCGATATATATGTAAATGGTGTAGGTGCGTTGCCTAACGAGGGTGGAAGCGCAATACTTTATCAACACTTGTTTTGGTTCCTGGGTCACCCTGAAGTATACATAATCATTCTTCCGGCAATGGGTATTGTATCGGAGGTAATGAGTACCAATGCACGCAAACCTATATTTGGTTATATGGCAATGGTGGGTTCGATGTTTGCCATAGCTGTGTTAGCATTTTTGGTGTGGGCACATCATATGTTTGTGTCAGGGTTAAATCCATTTCTCGGTTCGTTTTTTGTTTTGCTAACCTTACTTATTGCTGTACCCTCAGCTATTAAGGTGTTTAACTGGCTTACAACATTATGGCGCGGAAATATTAGGTTTACTAGTGGCATGTTGTTTAGTATTGGTTTTGTAAGCATGTTTATTTCGGGTGGTTTAACAGGTATTTTTCTTGGTAATTCTGCACTTGATATACATTTGCACGACACATACTTTATTGTTGCTCACTTTCATATTGTAATGGGTGTGGCGGGTATGTTTGGTATGTTTGCGGGTATCTACCACTGGTTTCCTAAAATGTTTGGACGTTATTTAAATAATACGCTCGGTTACATACATTTTTGGGTGTCTTTTGCGGGTGCTTATCTAATTTTTTGGCCTATGCATTACGAGGGTTTAGCTGGTATGCCTCGTAGATACTATGATTTTTCAAACTGGGAAAGTTTTAAAATGTTTGGAGGTTTAAATGTGTTTATCAGCATTGTGGCAATGGTAGTTTTTGCGGTTCAGATTTTGTTTTTGATCAACTTTTTTTACTCAATATTTAAGGGTAGAAAAGTTACTACCCAAAATCCATGGGGTTCCAATACATTGGAGTGGACTACACCAATAAAACCTGGACATGGTAACTGGGTAGGGGAAATTCCGGAAGTACATAGGTGGGCATACGACTATGGAAAAGATGGTAAAGAGTTTATTTCTCAAACCACACCAGTAGGTGCAGATGAGGGCAAACACTAAATTGACTATCATTTATATTTTTCTATTTCGCAAGCATTGCCCTGATTTTCAGGGCATTGCTTTTTTATAAGGATAGGTATTACACACATGAACACTACTAACGAATTATCGGGGAGTTTTAGACTTGCCGCGAAAATAAAAGACTATTTTCTTCTTATAAAGTTTACACTAAGCTTTACGGTTGTTTTTTCGTGCGTAGTTTGTTATTTATTGGCGCCTGGCATTGCATACAACCTTAAAATGGTAGTGGCGCTGTTTTTGGCTGGTATGTTGGTAACGGGTAGTGCCAATGCTATTAATCAATCGGTTGAAAAGGATACTGATGCCATGATGAAGCGTACTGGTAAAAGGCCCATTGCTGCGGGGCGTATGAGCCAAGCCGAAGGGTATACTTTTGCCGCTTTATCAGGTATAATTGGGGTGTGGATGATGTGGTACTACTTCAATTTACCGTCGGCTGCTTTGTCGGCATTTAGTTTATTTCTTTACGCGTTTATTTATACGCCACTTAAAAAAGTAAATTCAATTGCAGTGTTGGTTGGAGCGTTTCCGGGTGCGTTGCCTTGCCTTATAGGCTGGGTGGCCGGAACAGGGGAATTTAGTGGTGGTGGTTGGATTTTGTTTGGAGTACAGTTTCTTTGGCAGTTTCCCCACTTTTGGGCTATTGCGTGGGTAGCGCATAAAGATTATTCAACGGCGGGCTTTAAATTGCTGCCTGCCGACAAGGGACCTACAAAATTTACGGCACTTCAGTCCATTATGTACTCGTTATTAATGATACCTTTTGGAATGTTACCATTTTACTACGGAATGACGGGAGTTATTAGCTTGTGGGTAGTGGTAGGGTGTAACCTGTTTATGGTTATACAGTGTATAAGGCTTTATATTGAAATGGATGTTGCTGCTGCAAGGCGGGTTATGTTTAGTAGCTATATATACTTGCCTATTGTTTATCTGTCGTTGTTGGCTGATAAAATGTAGCACTGTTGTATGTAAATACTTTAACACATACGGTAAAGAATTACTAATAAATTGGTTATCGGTGTAATTTTACAACCCTGAATTACAATTTTTGTTGTTACAATGGAGTTTTGTTTAGAGTGGTACATGCTGTTAAATGAATAATGTTTGTATTTAATTAGCTGAATATAATTGCTGCCGTACAAGGGTGTGACACAAGAGAAGCTACATGGTAGAACCTAAGCCTGCTACAAAAAAAATTATGTGTTTAAAAATCCGGATTTACAAATAGTCAATAAAATAAAAGTAATATGATGGCTGCAGTTACTGAACAGCAACGCAAAAGGCTTCATCCGCATAAGTTTATGATGTGGGTGGCTATGGCAAGTATTGTAATGATGTTTGCAGGATTTACGAGTGCATATATTGTTAAGAGGAATCAAAGCAATTGGTTGGAGTTTGGGTTGCCAAGTTACTTTTGGATATCGACCGGGGTAATATTATTAAGCAGTGTTACTATACAACTGGCATTGGTTGCGTTTAAAGCACGCAATATGCCCCGCTACCGCAGGCTGATTACCATAACCGCTATTTTAGGGGTGTTATTTGCGAGCCTGCAGTGGTTGGGATTTATGAACCTTGAAAGTAACGGAGTCAAGCTAATAGGTGTTAACAGTAATCCATCGGGATCGTTTTTAGGGGTTATAACAGGTGTACACATGCTACACGTTTTGGGGGGAGTTGTTGCACTGCTTATTATGTTTTTTAGGGCGTTTAGCAGCAGGCAAAAAAATTATAGTCCTGTTTCAATTGAAATTGCGGCTACTTATTGGCATTTTGTAGATGCTATTTGGATTTATTTGCTCTTGTTTTTTAATTGGGTAAGTGTATAACTTGATGATGTAAAGTGGTAAAAAAGAATTCGCTTTGCGAACACGGCAAATTGTTTAAATAAATGTGGGAAATAATCAAAAAAGTGAAAGGTTTTTATGTTCGTTTGCTCCACGAGAAATAAATTTGCACATCAATTTAATAACAGCATATGTCGACAACAGCAGCTACTGAGCAAAAATGGTGGAGTGGAGGAAGAAGCCCTTTTAACGTAGAGTACGGAAAATTGATGATGTGGTATTTTTTAATGAGTGATGCTTTTACTTTTGGCGCTTTTTTAATTAGTTATGGTTCTATTAGATTTGCGAGTAATGGTTGGCCCGATGCCAACGTTGTTTTTCAGTCGTTTCCGGGTTTAGGTAATGGGTTGCCGCTGATGTTTGTTAGTTTAATGACCTTTATACTAATAATTAGTTCAGTTACAATGGTACTAGCGGTAAAGGCTGGCCACGAGCGCAAAAAGCAGGATGTTGTCAAATACCTTGTAATGACCATAGTTGGTGGTATAGCATTTTTAAGTTGCCAGGCATGGGAGTGGACTCACCTGCATCATGAAGGTGCCTGGTGGGGTAGCAATCCTTTTCCTAATGCTGATGGTTCATTATCGACTTCCAGCAACTTTACCAACTTTTTTTTTACCATTACCGGTTTTCATGGTTTTCACGTTTTTTCGGGCGTGGTGATAAATATTATTATGCTTATAATGACCCTTACCAATACATTTGAGCGGAAGGGTCATTATTTAATGATTGAAAAAGCAGGATTATATTGGCACTTTGTTGACCTTGTTTGGGTATTTGTTTTTACCTGTTTTTACCTTCTTTAAAAAATTTAATCAACTTATATTTAATAGCCTTTATATGGATCAAACGCTTAGCCCCGCAAAGGAGCAATTTGAAGAAAAGAACGAAGTAATGAAAGTGACCATTATTTTATCGGTACTTACTATTATAGAACTGGCCCTTGGTTTTTTGATGTTTAAAAGTTTTCCTGAAGCTGGTTTCGCCCGCAATTTTATTAAGGGTACTATCATTATTTTAATGCTTGCAAAGGCCTATTATATTGTGGCGTATTTTATGCATCTGGGTCATGAGTTAAAAAACCTTATTATGACCATAGTGGTGCCGTTGGCGCTATTTGTTTGGTTTATTATTGCCTTTTTGTACGATGGGCACTCATTTAATGTTAATAGGAATACCTACGACAGGTACAAGCAGCAGCGCGGAATGCCCAACCAAATGGACCCGAACCATGTTGAGCCTGAAAAGGTAAAAAAGCCGGGAACGTTGGAATAGTGTGCAAAAGTCATATTTATTTTTTCAAACGTAAACCATCGTTCTGGCGATGGTTTTTTTATAAAATTTATTGAGGAGAACGACCGATGAACAAGAAAGCAATATTTGCACTGATCATGGCCATTTTATTACCCGTGGTTTGTTATTACGCCGTTAAGTGGAGCAGTGAGGAAGCAACTGTAATGCCACGAAGGTTTTACATGGACTCGGTGATTACTACTACTGTTGACGGCAAAACAACTACCGACACAGTTTGGCATAAAACCGGAAACATAACACTGGTAAACCAACTGGGCGACACGGTTAGTTTGTACGATATAAATAATAAAGTGGTGGTAGCCGACTTCTTTTTTACGCGCTGCCCGTCTATTTGCCCAACACTTACACGTAATATGTTGAAACTTCAACAATCGTTTTCGCGGTATAACGAGGGACGGAGGGTGATAGACTCATCAATTGTGCAATTTTTGTCGTTTACTGTTGACCCTGAAAGGGATTCAGTAAAAGCTCTAAAGGCTTATGCTGACAGATATGTTATTGACCACGACAATTGGTGGATGCTGACAGGGTCAAAAAAAACAATTTATAATTTTGCCCTTGATGAAGTGAAATTGGGGTTGGTAGATGGTGAAGGCGTGGATACTTCATTTGTACACTCGCAAAAAATGGTACTGATAGATAAGAACCATGTAATAAGGGGCTACTATAACGGTCTTGATACGCTTGAACTTAGCCAAATGGCAAGGGATATTGCTTTATTAATGCTAGAGAAAGATAAAAAAGTGAAGCGTAACCTTTTTAGAAAATAAAATGTTATACCACAAAAAAAAGCATTTATGTTAGAAGCTAGTTTAGTTAAGAATGACAGGAAGGCTTATTGGCTGATAGGAATTTTTTCAGTAGTTGTTTTTGTTGTAGTGGTGGTGTTGGGCAGGGTTCAGTTACAAATAAATACAGGTTTTGACGTACATGTGTTTGCAAAAATTAATGCGGGTATAAACTCGGTAGTGGCTGTTTTATTAGTGGCAGCACTATTGGCGGTTAAAAGTAAAAAGTTTTTACTGCATAAAAAACTAATGATCGCCGCTTTAATTCTTTCCATTTTCTTTTTGGTGTTTTATATAGCTCACCACCTGCTTGCCGGTGATACAATTTTTGGAGGTACGGGCGCCATAAAATATGTTTACTATACCATTTTGGTTACCCACATTTTATTGGCAGCCGTTATTTTACCATTTATTTTATTTACGGCTTACAGGGCCCTGACGGCCGAGTTTGCTATTCATAAAAAGCTGGCAAAATATACCTGGCCCTTGTGGTTGTACGTAGCAGTTACCGGACCAGTAGTCTATTTTTTTATAAGCCCTTACTACACCTGATAAATATGCTATTGGTTTAAAAGGCTGTACCCTCATTACTTTACCAATAAAAATTGTACGCCCGATGGATATTGACTATTGTGGTACACTTTAATTTCAGCAGGCGAAAAATCACTTTCGATAGCGTTGGGTATTTTCATAAATTTTTGCGGATTGCGGTCAACCAGCGGAAACCAGCTACTTTGAATTTGAACCATGATTTTATGTCCATTTAAAAAGCAATGTGCAATATCGTTTAACTGAAATTTTACGTGAGTTATCTGCCCTGGCGTAAACGGCGAAGGATTGCTATAGCTATCTCTAAATTTCCCCCGTAGTACCTCGGCCCTTATTAACCGCTGTATTCCTCCTATATTATTGCCGTTAATGTCGGTTGCGTCGGCAGGTAATACATCAATCACCTTTACTATAAGGTCAACATCGGTTGTAGTAGTGCTTATGTACATATCGGCTGTTACAGGCCCGGCAAACGTTATGTTGGCTGGTAAAATTTCGGTTTCAAAAGATATTACATCGTTGCGTTTGGAGGCAAACGACTGATCGGCCACCATATACTCGTTGTTACGATCGCTTTTGTTGGTTTGCATATAGGGCACTGGGTTGGCAGGATCGCTGATGTAGCTGGTAAACCCTTTATTTCCGCTTTGCTTTTTTGGCAATAGTTTGTTGGCCAAACCGAGATAAAAGGGATAGCTGATTGCTTGTTTTGGGGGCCATTGTGTGTAGGTTTTCCATTGGTTGGTACCAGTTTCAAATATGGTAGCCTTTGCCTGTTCAAATGTTCCTTTTTGTTTTAAATGGTAATTGAAAAAGTTAAGTTCTATTTTTTGAAAATATTCACTTGTGTTGCTTCCAAAATTTATTGTTCCATATTTGCTCCAGTCCCGTCGTGTCCAACTGCCATGTGTCCATGGCCCCATAACTATTTTACTATTTTTCCCCTTGGAGTTTTGCGCAATAGCTTCGTAGGTTTTTAATGCGCCAAAAAGGTCTTCGGCATCGTACCAGCCACCTACTACCAATATGGCTGGCTGTATGTTTTTTAACGAAGTACGAATATTGCGTTGTTGCCAATAGTCATCTTTGGTGTCGTGAGCCAGGTATTCGTTCCAAATTTTGCTTTGGTTATTAAAGTAAATTTTGTTGGCATTGCTAAGTGGCCCAAGTGTAAGGTAGAAGTCGTAAGCGTTTTTGTTGTTTTGTTTAAATATGTTTGGATAACGTGTCCACGGTGCAGACCTTGGACTATCAAAATTGTTCATAAAGCTAAAATTGTCCATTAAAAAGAAGGCACCGCGGTGGTAGGCATCATCACCTTCAAACTCGTCGGTTACGGGTGCCTGCGGCGATGCTGCTTTTAATGCAGGGTGCGCATTTGGAAGCGCTGCCGTGGCGTAAAATCCGGGATAAGATATTCCGTATATTCCTACATTGCCGTTATTGTTATCAATATTTTTTATCAGCCATTCAATAGTGTCAAAACAGTCACTGCTTTCGTCGGTCGCTTTTTTTGATAAGGCTGCAGACGGGGTCACTTCTTCAAAAGACCCTTCGCTCATATAGCGCCCTCTAACATCCTGGTACACGTAAATATAATTTTCGTTGGCAAACATGCTGCCCGGCCCTAATAAAGAGGGGTAGTTATTTTCGCCATAGGGATTGCACGAGTAAGGTGTTCGCTCCATTAAAAAGGCATATTTTTCGGCACTGGCGCGGGGTATATAAATGGCAGTATATAGTTTTACCCCGTCCCGCATGGATATCATTTTTTCCACTTTTATAAACCGATCTTTTATAGTGGGCTTTGCCTGTGCATTGCAGGCTATGGCAAACAATGTAAAGGTAACAAGCAGGCAAATGTGTTTGACCTTTGCAGGTAAGGCAATATATTTCATGCAGCTAATTTAAAGCAGTTCAGTAGATGGGTCCCAAAAATACAGTTGGAAGTCTTTTATTTGGTCATCAACAATGGTCAGACCTTCTTTTTCTAACAATGACTGCATTTTTTCGGGAGGTGAAAAGTGCATTTTGCCCGATAACATTCCGTTACGGTTTACCACCCTATGTGCGGGTACTTTAGGGCTAACAACAAAACTATGGTTCATGGCCCAGCCTACCATGCGTGCCGATAAGCCGGTGCCCAAATAGTTGGCAATGGTTCCATAAGTAGTAACTTTTCCACTTGGTATTTGCCGTACAACATCCCATACATTTTGAAAGAATGTGTAGTTTTTTGATTGATCGTTTACCGGGAATTTTTGATTGGTTGGCATGCGTTAGCAAATTTTATATAGCAAATAAATATATCAACAAACTCGTTGCTGGCAATAATTTGCAGCCATTACCTCGCATATTATTGCTTGGTTTTTTTACGAATGATTGATGATATAGCTATGGTACACTTCTACCTGAATAAAATTTGTACACTTAAAAAGATGGGTTGCTAAAAATACCTTTAAGAGTTACTTTAATAATGCAAACGTACAAGCAGTTGGGTTGCCGATATACAATGATTATTTGCTTTTTTTTATTTTCGGGTTTGGGGGTAATAATTCACTTCGCCTTGGCTCGGGAACATTTTCGTATTTATAAGGGCAGTGACGGCAACCGTAGCCGCAACAATATCCACGCTTTAAATGAAATTTTTCGGTCAATACTACATATCCGTTCTCGTCATGATAATAATCCTGCTTTTCAACCAATTGCTTCTTCACTAATTATTTTTTTTAATTGTTCGTCTTTCTCCTCAGGTAAAGCCCCTTGCAGTTGAAACTGTAAATAGAAAATTTTATTGCTTTTCGCAATGTCTAATTTTTCGTAGTGAGTTTTTAAACCAAGCTCATAGGGAAGTGCAACAAGGGCATAAACATCGTTAACGTCGTTTAACATCACTAAACGAAAAAGGTTAATAACTGTTTTAGTGAAATTATACAGGTCGGGACTATCGGTTTTAAGGTGAACAGATCCGTTGTTTCGCAATATTTTTTGATACAGGCGCAAAAACCTGGGATGCGTTAATCGCTTTTTAGCCCGTGATAGGCTTAGCTGCGGATCGGGGAAGGTGATCCAGATATCGGCAATTTCGCCCGGTAAAAAATAATCATCAATTTTTTCTATCTGGCTGCGCAAAAAAGCCACGTTGCTAAGGTTTTGTTGTAAAGCCTGTTTTGCACCAACCCACATGCGGTTGCCTTTTAAATCAACACCAATAAAGTTTTGATCGGTAAAATGTTTGGCAAGCCCTACTGCATACTCTCCTTTTCCGCATGCCAACTCAAGTGTAATGGTATGATGATTACCAAAATAGCTGTGCCACTTGCCCTGCATATTTGCCGGGTACTCCATTGCATTAGGCATTGCTTTAAGTTCGGCAAAACGTTGTAGTTTTTTTTGAGCCATAGGCGGCAAATCTAATTTTTTGGCGGCTAATTCAGCCATCTTTTCAATTCAACTAATAATAATGTGGACAATCCGTTGCTACGGCTGCAACGGTAATTTGGTTGTGCTGCTAAGTGGGCTGCAAAACCGGCCATTTATCCCTTTTTTTTTCCACTCATAAAACGGAGCCATAGTAAAAAATCAGTTCTGGTATCTTTAAGGTAGTTGATTTTGTAAATGCATTTTAGTCCTTAAAATATTCTCATGTGCATTGGTTTTAAAATAATGCGCAACGGCGGGTATGTCTATATCCGCCTCATTTTTATTTACCCCTTTTACTTAAGATTAGTTATTGTTGGCCAGGTTTTCTTTTGAAAGAAAAACTTTTAAACGGTAACGCAAAATGATGCGACCATTTAATACGAGGTTTACATATTGAATGTTAAGAGCGCCGATCCTAAAGGCATAATAAATATTTACGTTATTAAATTGTGTTGGAGAAATATTGACCCAGTTAAGCGAAGAAACATTTTGCAAAAGCGTGTCGGTATCCTGAGTGGTTGCATTACTACTGTCATCGCAATTTTCTTTCATCCCTGATGGATTTAATTGCACAACAAAATAAATACTGTCGCCAATTATTGCCGATACAGTACCTTTTTCGGGAAAATGAGAGGCTATTTTGTTAGTTATATAAGCCTGTGTTTTGTAGGGCGCAAGTCTAAACTCGGCAAGGGTTGGCGGTGTGTTTAATAATGTCCATCGCAGGTCTTCGGGATAGTGGTCGTTTGCAAACAAATAAGGCGGCGTTAAATAGTAGTAGTCGTTATACCGGGGTATAAACTCGTTGCCGGCGTAAGTGGTAAACCCACTTGCCCATGTTACATCAAGCAAATGCCAGCTACTGTCAATATAAACAGCGTTCCAATTGTGGTTCGATTTAAATTTTGCACCCCTTGCATCCATGCCACTGGTGGCCGAATAGCCGGTAATTATCTCCGACGGAATATTATTGTAATCACACATTGTTTTAAAAAGCCTTGCATATCCATCGCAGTAAGCTTCCCTGCGCCTTATAACCAAATCAGCTATACGCTCATTTAGAGGTTTTAAAACGGTGGCAGTATCGCTTGGGTCAATTACTTCATAGCGGTTGGTGGCCTTATTATTTCTATTGTACCACGGTTTTACCTGGTACGAGATATTTTGGGCTATCCAATCAAAAATGGCTTTTACTTTTTGCCGGTCGGTTTGCATACCCTCCGTAATCATTTTTGCCATCGGCGCAGCAAAACCGTCATCGGCATTATTGGCATGGCGGCCTTGTTGGCCGTTGGCGGTCAACCAAATAGTACAGGCGAAAACAATTAAAAATATTTTCATTTATTACCTGGTGTGGCCACACAAACCACACCAATAGGAAAGGTACAAAAATGGGTTGGTGTATACGTCGTAACAAACAAGCTATGGCTATTAAATTGTAGTTGTTACGTTTAAGTTGGGCAACTGGTATTATTTTAGTTGCGAATGTTTACTTTTTAATGGCATTGATGCCAAAACAGCAAATTGCTTTACAAAGTAGTTTACGAAAAGCAACCAGTTTAAAAGCAACTCAAAATGTTATTTGGCAAATACGGCTATTTTTTCATGTGCACAAAACGTCAATTACCAAGCTGCCTATTACCGCCCTATAGTTTTATTTTCTTTTCTTTTTTGCGTATGTCAAGCGCCTGTACCCTTATAAAACCATTGAGTGAGGCGGGCTTTTCGTTAGATCCTGCTTTTTCAATTACCTGAACGTAGGCCCAGCCTTTGCTTATGTATTGAGGAAATACAATGCTTCCTTTGCGCAAAAATGTAATGATAGGTTCATCCAGATTGGGACCTGCCAGTAAATATGCGTTGGTTTGCAGCGGCTGTTTAGTCAGCGTTTTTGATAGGGGTTTTTGTCGGTTGGTTTGGGCTGCAAGGGTCATTAGTTTTTCCTGCTCGGTGGTGTCTACCGTAATATGAGTATTTCCACTGCCTGTAGCCACCATTCCCTTAAAACACATTTTTTTGTCTGTAAAAAGTTTTGACCGCCGTTTCTTTAAATCGCCAAGGTCTTTAAAATAGAATACGAGCGTCACCACATCGTCGGCTGTACCTTCCTGAAGTTTAACGGTAACCGGGCTACCTTCTTCTTTTTTATTGATTTCAAAATTATTTACCCTCCCACAAAAGGTAATCACTTGCCCGTTAAAGTTGTTTAGGTTGGCCAGGGGCACGCTGGCATTTTCTTCCACCCTGGTATTTTTTACATAAATACTATCAAGTGAAACAGAATCAATTCCAAGTTCCACCATCGATTGAGACCAGCCTTGTATAATAGTAAGGCATACAATAAATAAAATAATTAACTTTTTTTGCATAGGTTTTAATGATTTGAAGGCTGTTAAAAATACATCCAAAACAGTATCTGAAAATAATTTTATAATAAAACAATCAGGTTTGCTTTAGCAACAACCGGTTAAAAATTATGGTGCAGCACTAGTGTTATTTGTAAAGCAGATGTAATAACTATCCGTTATTTAAAAGTCAGATTGTTTTAACCGCTTAGCGCCTTTTGCACTTTGCTGAACAATGGACAAAACGTAAAAGCCCGCATGGCTGACGCCAGTCGGACGGGATTTAGCGTTCGTTGGGCTGGCCATGTGTACGGGCAACGGAAGCTTCCTTAAAGCAAAAGTGCCTGGCTAATAATAATTTTCAAATAAAACATAGTCATTACAAAAGTTATATACTTTACAGGCTGCTTTTATGTATTTGTGGCTTTTGCTTTTGCCGCCACACCGATACTTTACCGCCCTGGCAAAAAAACTCAGCTTCACCGTTTTCGCTTATTTCTACTTCCTTATCAATATAAGCCAGCGCGTCAATAAATATTTTGCCGGCATGTTGCTTGCCAACATACATATTTTTATTGCCTTTGTCGCCATTACTTATTACTACTGCGCAGCCGCTTGCTTCCACATCATCCTCACCTTCCCGCGTCCATGCAATGCAATTGGGATGGTCAAAATAGTCGTGTTGATTGCCATAGGCCACTTCTTTACGCAACATCATCAGCTCCTTTATTTTTTCTACACCGGGCATATATATTTCATGTTCCTGCCCATCGTTATCGGTATCAGTATACCGGGTGCTGTATAAGTCGGGAAAGAAGACGCAGGGGTACCCTTTTTCGCGTAGTAAAATTAAAGCGTACGCAATGGGTTTAAACCATGGGTCAAGAGGGGCTTCCAGTGACTGAAGAGGTTGTGTATCGTGGTTTTCGGCAACAGTTACAGCCAGTTGCGGGTTAACGTTTACAAGGCTGTTATCAAAAATGCTACATAGGTTAAAGTCTTTACCTTTTTTTGATGCGTGGTGCAGGTTGTGATGTAATGCGGCATCAAACAAACTTACCCGGCCATCGGTAGCATGTATATAAGTTTCAAGCAGGGTAAGGTTGCCGGGCGACCAATACTCCGCTACTGCAAATAATTCTTTGCCGGTTTCCTTCCTCACAAAATCTAACCAGTCATTGTAAAACTCAGGTGAAATATGTTTTACTGCATCCAGCCTAAAACCATCAAGTTTAGCTGTTTCAACATACCATTTACCCCACTGTTTTAGCTCGTTGCGTACGGCTGGGTTTCTAAATTCTATATCGCAATACATAAGGTAGTCGTAGTTGCCTTTTTCGTCCGAAACCATTTCTTCCCAATCATTTCCATGTTTGTTTAGTATATTAAAAATAGCAGTTTCGCGGGTACGGTGGTCGTAGTCCACCCCAGTAAAACATAGGTGGTTCCACTTAAATTTGGAGTATTTGCCATTACGGCCGGAAAATTTAAATTTGGTGTATGCTTCTATGTCGTAGGGGGCGCTAATAGCTGCCAACCTGTTTTCGGGATCCATTTTTATGGCTTTCACTACTTCGGTTTCGTCGCCACCGCCCATGTGGTTTAAAACAATGTCAGCATATACCTGTATGTTATATTGGTGAAGTTCATCAATTGCTGCCCCGTATTCATCGCGGGTTCCGTACTTAGTTCGTACCGATCCTTTTTGGTGAAATTCGCCCAGGTCGTACAAATCGTATACATCGTACCCGGCAGAATTTTTTGCTTCGCTGGCTTTGTACGCAGGCGGTAACCAAACGGCATTAACGCCCAGGTTGGCAAGGCTTTTAGCCTCGCTCCTAACTTTTTTCCAAAGGCTGCCATCGTTAGGGTAATACCAATGGAAGTACTGCATCATAGTACCATTTTGCATAGTAGAGGTTTTAATGGGGAAAATTGAATAAAAGGCAATTATAAAAATCGTGCTAGCCTGTTTACCCCTACATGGGCTACCATACTTTTCTAAAAGCTATTTTTAAAAATAAGAATGCAAAACAGTATCTACAATATTGAAGGATCCTCCTTTGCATACGCTGTGTAAGGTTTAGTTTTTATTTAAAATAATAAGTGGCAACAATACACTTATGTTTCATAATCCTGTATTATCTTCCCTTTACACTTATTTTAAAAGTATTGCTATATGAAAAAATTATTTATTGTAATAGGATTAGTTGTTGCACTTGCTTTTTTTAACTACTGTAACACACCCGGTGGTAAAAAATTGACCGAAGCCGAAAAGGACAGTAGTTATAACAAATTGACCGACGAGGAAAAACGGCTTCCCGAAAACGCACTTTTAGGAATTGAAATGGCCAGCGGATTGGAGGCAAGCCTGTTTGCCAGTGAGCCAATGATTGGTAACCCAACCAATATTGATGTTGATGCTAAAGGCAGGGTGTGGATGTGCGAAGCATTTAATTACCGTCCTGATCTTAACCCCGACCACCCCGTTAAGGCAAAGGGCGACCGTATACTAATACTGGAAGATACCGATGGCGATGGAAAGGCAGATACTTCCAAGGTTTTTTACCAGGGTACTGATGTAAACGCTGCTTTAGGTATTGCCGTTTTGGGCAATAAAGTAATTGTATCGTGCAGCCCCAATGTATTTGTTTTTACCGACGAAAATGGCGATGATATTCCTGAAAAGAAAGAGGTTTTGTTTACACATGTTGGCGGCGAACAGCATGACCACGCGGTGCATGCCTTTACATTTGGTGCCGATGGGAAGTTATATTTTAATTTTGGCAATGCCGGTGAGCAGCTTATGGATAAGGATGGCAACCTTGTTAAGGATAAGGAAGGAATAGCGGTAACCAATAAGGGGCTGCCTTACCGCCAGGGTATGGTATTTAGGATGAACACCGATGGAACTGGCCTTGAAGTGCTGGGCCACAACTTTAGAAATAATTACGAGGTAGCTACCGATGCCTTTGGAACCATGTGGCAGTCCGATAACGACGATGACGGTAATAAAAGCACCCGCGTAAATTATGTTATGGAATATGGTAATTATGGTTATACCGATGAAATAACCGGAGCTGGCTGGCAGGCCCGCCGCACTAATATGGAGGCCGAAATACCTGGCCGCCATTGGCACCAAAACGACCCTGGAACAATACCCAACCTGCTGGTTACCGGTGCCGGTAGCCCTGCAGGCATGTGTGTATACGAAGGCCACCAATTACCAAAAATTTTCAATAACCAAATGATACATGCCGAAGCAGGCAACAATGTTGTACGGGCTTACCCGGTAGCAAATGCAGGGGCAGGCTACACGGCTAAAATAGAGCCGCTAATGACCGGTAAACGTGACCAATGGTTTAGACCTGTAGATGTATGTACAGCCCCCGATGGTTCGCTAATGGTGGCCGACTGGTACGACCCCGGTGTAGGTGGCCACCAAATGGCCGACATGAACCGTGGACGTATTTTTAGAGTGGCTGCCACAGGTAAAACAAAATACAAGGTGCAACCTGCAGATGTATCCACCCCCGAAGCAGCAGTGAAAGCATTAAATAACCCTAACGGAGCCACCCGTTACCTTGCCTTTACAAAACTACAAAGCTGGGGTGAAAAGGCCGGGCCTGCCTTGCTAACGCTTTATAATGGAAGCGATGTAAGGGCAAAAGCACGCTCCCTATGGTTGTTGGCCAGGATAGCAGGTAAACAAGACGAATACCTGCGCAAAGCCCTTGCCGACAAGGAGCCAGAAATTAGGATAACCGCCATTAGGGCAGCCAGGCAAATTGCCAACGATGTAATACCCTATTTGCAGGTTGTTATCAACGATAACAATTACCAGGTGCTTCGCGAAGTGGCTATTGCGCTACACCACAATACCTCGCCACAGGCACCGGCCCTGTGGGCCAAACTTGCCCAAAAATACGATGGTAACGACCGTTGGTACCTGGAAGCACTCGGTATTGGTGCCGATAAACAATGGAATACCTTTATGGCAGCCTGGCAAAACGCCGATAACCAACATGCTAACCCCGCTGTAATACGCGATATTGTTTGGCGGTCCCGTTCGCCTAAAGCGCTTACTATGTTGGCGGGTTATATTCAAAACAGCCAAACCAGCCAAACCGACCGTTTAAGATTTTTTAGAGCCTTTGATTTTATTGAGGGACCAGAAAAGAATATTGTGCTTTTGGCAATGTTAAACGACGCTGGCCCCGAAAGGCAGCAAATTATATTGCCCACATTACTAACGCTTGATAGTGATAAGTTAACCAGCACCGACAATGTACAAAATGCCCTGAGCGAAGCACTAGCAACCAGTATAGGTACCCGCGAATTTGTTGAACTGGTTCGCAAATACAAGCTTACTAACAAAAACGAGGAGCTTTTGTCGCTTGCATTGCGGTATAGCGACAGCAGCCTTGGCTACCAGGCAGCAAGTTCGCTGGTAGCCTCGGGTGGCAGTGCCCTATTAAAAAGTGCCATTAAAGCCAGCGATACCGCCCGAGCGTTTGCCGCTTTAAAAACATTGTCAAAAGGCGGCACCAAAGAGTCGCTGGAAATGATGAAGGCCATTATTACCGACGCCTCTGTACAAATGCCATTGCGCGAAAGGGCTATAAAAATGCTTGCCCGCGGCTGGAACGAATCCGAGCAATTACTTAATATGATAAAGGCTAACAAAATTTCAAAGGAGCTGTCGGCCGTGGCCACTGATGCACTCGCTACCTCGTATAGAAAAGAAATACGAAATGAGGCCTTAAAGTATGGCAATATTGGTGGCGCCGGCGGCCAAGTATTGCCGGGTATTAATGTGCTTGCAAGCCTTAGTGGCGATGCGGCCAGTGGCCAGCAGGTGTTTGTGCAAACCTGCAGCAGTTGCCATAAGGTGGGTAACCAGGGCGTGTCGTTTGGCCCTGCGCTCAGCGTTATTGGTAGCAAACTAACCAAAGATGCCCTGTATATATCCATCATTCACCCCGATGCGGGCATTAGCTTTGGTTACGAAGGCAACTTGTTTACTTTAAAAGACGGCAATATGGTAGCAGGTATCATTATCAGCGAAACCGGCGATGCCGTAGAAGTAAATACGCCTGGTGGTGCAATGCAAAAAATCCAAAAAACGCAGATCGCCACCCGCAAACAAATGGATAACTCAATGATGCCTTCTACCTTGCACCAAACCATGACAAAGCAGCAATTAGTAAACCTTGTGGAATATCTTACCTCATTAAAAGATAAGGCTACAGCAGCAAATTAGCCAACTGGCTAAATAATATTGCCGGGCAAATCATTAATGCTAAACAAACAAGTTTAGCTAATGCTTTGCCCGGTTTTTTTTGTGGGCTTTAGTTTGGTTATTAACCTCCGGTTGCCGGTCTGACTTCCCTTGCTGCCGGCGCCAACCGGGCGGGGGCTTTAGCCGGGCAAGTGGCACTTACTTCTAGGTTAAGCAACTTTATTCGTCAATCAAACTGCTGTCATGTGTGCCTCAAACGTTAATTTCGCGGCATGAGATTAAGCAACCTGGCCGAGAGCCTGATTGGCAGCGAAATAGTGAAGCTTGGCAATGCAATTAACGACCGCATACGCAACGGCGAAACCATTTATAACTTTACCATTGGTGATTTTGATTCCTCCATTTTTCCCATACCCAAAGCGTTGGAAGATGGCATTGTGAACGCCTATCGCAGCGGCTACACCACTTACCCCGCAGCCGAAGGTATACTTGAATTAAGGCAATCCGTTTCGGCTTTTTTAAAACAAAGGCAGGGTATCGATTACGCTACCAATGAAATACAAATAGCTTCGGGCGGCAGGCCGCTCATCTATACCATTTTTAAAGCGATTGTTGACAAAGGCGATAAGGTGATTTACGCGACACCCTCATGGAATAATAATCATTATGTGCACATAAATGAGGGCGAGCATTGCCTTATAGAGGCAACACCCAAAAACAATTTTATGCCCACTGCCGAACAGATTGCCCCTCATATACCCGGTGCTACGTTGCTGGCCCTTTGTTCGCCACAAAACCCAACTGGTACCACCTTTGCCAAACTTGAGCTTCAAAAAATTTGCGACCTGGTACTGGCAGAAAACAATCGGCGCGGCCCCAACCAAAAAAAGCTATACGTAATGTTTGACCAAATGTATTGGACACTTACTTTTGGCGATATTGAACATTTTAACCCGGTGATTCTCAGACCCGCCATGAAAGAGTTTACCATTTTTGTAGATGGTGTGTCTAAGGTGTTTTGCGCAACGGGTGTGCGTGTAGGCTGGGCTTTTGGACCGTCTGCTATCATAGCAAAGCTAAAAGCCTTATTAAGCCATATAGGTGCATGGGCGCCCATGGCAGAGCAAAAAGCAACCGCGGCTTTTTTACAACAGAAAGAAGATATTGACACTTTTTTGATGGCTTTTAAAGATAGTTTAGCCGAACGTTTATTTGGTATATACGGCGGCATTATGTTATTAAAACAAAAAGGCTATAGGGTAAACGCAGTGTACCCACAGGCTGCCATGTACCTGGCCATACAAATTGACCTCGTAGGTAAAACCACTATTGATGGAATGTTACTTCAAAAGCAAGCCGACGTAACCTCGTACTTGCTGGCTGAGGCAAAACTGGCCATTGTACCCTTTTCGGCGTTTGGTGGCCCCGTGTCATCGGCTTGGTACAGGCTTTCGGTAGGCACCTGTAAAAAAGACGAGATAAAGGATATGCTCGGTAAGTTAGAGACTGCGTTAGGCAAGTTGGTATAAGTAACAGCGGCAACTGGCGCCTGAATAATAATCATCCATCCGTTAATAGTAATATCGGGTCACACAAAAAAAGAGAGCCGCAGCAGCAACCCTCTTTTTTTGTTATAAAGTACAAAAATCTTTAATTTTTATTGAAAAAAAACTGGAAAGGCTTTAGGCTTTTTTCCCTTATAACCTGTTCTATAATATGTTTCTTCTGTATAATTTTATACCTGTTAATATCAATAATTTCGGTGGCATGGCAAAAGTTGGCAAGCGACTCTACTTTATATAACAATTCGTGCAGCAGTTCAACTTCATGCTCTAATTCCCCCGGATCGGTGGAAACTTTTTTGGAAAGCACTAATAAGTCTCTGTTAGATGATTTCATAACACATTAATTAACTAAAGGTAAAAAAAGAAGCTATCCTACCGGTCTTTTATTTACGCTTGGGCATCCACAACCTTTGTTTCCTCCCGACTTGCCTAAAACATTACAGCCAGATAAACTCAAACCAATAACTAACAACAATAAAACAGATATTTGGTTTATTGATTTCTTTTTAAGCATATCGAAAATAACCATTTTCATTTACAATTTATAAAATAAAATTTAAGTGTCCTCTAAACACCAATCGTCTATTTTGATTTCGCCGCTCGATTGGGGGCTGGGACATGCTACAAGATGCATACCCATTATTAAACATCTTTTACACAATGACCAAATAGTGTATGTTGCTTCGGATGGTGCATCCCTTCGACTGCTGCAAATACACTTTCCCACCGTTCGGTTTTTTATTCTAAAAGGCTATAATATTCAATATACCCAATCAAAACGCTGGTTGATGCTGAGGTTGTTACTACAGGTACCTAAAATATTGTTAACTATTTATACCGAGCACCAGTGGCTTAAAAAAATTGTACAACAACATTCAATTGATATAGTTATTGCCGACAACAGGTTTGGATTATGGAACCGGAACGCAAAATGTATTTTTATTACCCATCAACTTAATGTTAAAGGTCCCCATAAATGGATAGAAACTTTATTCAGGAAGGTAAATTATCACCACATTAACAAGTTCAGCCAGTGCTGGGTACCCGATTTTGAAGGTTCCCAAAACCTTGCCGGGCAATTGTCGCATCCAAATAAGTTGCCTGCCATACCAGTGCGGTATATAGGTGCACTTTCGCGTTTTGAGGGCGTAAACGCCTCATTGCCATTTTACCAGCTTTGCATTGTAATAAGCGGCCCCGAGCCTCAGCGAAGCTTGTTTGAAGCAATTTTACTAACTGCCTTAAAAACCTACCAGCACAAAGTGGTGTTTGTAAGAGGCCTGCCGCTGGCAACAATTAACCTGCCACAATTTAATAAAGTAACTATTTTTAATCATTTACCGGCACACCAGTTGCAACAGGTAATGGCCGATAGCGAACTAATTATTTCAAGGTCAGGATATACTACCGTAATGGATGTGGTGAAACTTAAAAAGCGTTCGGTAATGGTGCCAACCCCGGGCCAAACTGAGCAGGAATATATTGCGGACAACCTGCAGCAACATTCAATCGCCATTACCTTTCCGCAAATGGGTTTTGACCTGGCCTTTGCCATAAAAAAAGCTAAAGATTTTAAATATCAGTTTCCATCTTTTGATATGGAACTATACAAAAAAGAAATTAATTGTTTAACAGGTAAATGGTAATACATATAAACCAGTGGCCTTGTTTAGCTATTACCCGCCATCTTTTCTAATTGATTAATAGCCTCTAAAACGTTTTGCCGTTGTTCTATAGCATCTTCAATGGACGACAGGGGGGTGTACATACCAATATTACAGGCTTGCAATACTGCCGAAATTTTTTGGAGGTTCATAGCAAGTTGTGGTATTCCGTCACTTACCTCATCAATTTGCCGGGGGGTAATGTTAAATTTTGCCTGAAGCCATAACACAATGTTTTTGTTCATTAGTTTATAAAATGCAGCGCCCTGGTACAAAGGATCTAATTGCTGCAGGTTGTAAACGAATTGGGCCGTATCGGTGGGGATGGGCTCAGTCGGTTTTGTAACAACCGCCACTGCGGCCGGTGCCGAAACAGTAGGTGTGGGTTTACGGTAAAAATAAAAAAGGCCTAATAAAACTGTTATTAATGCACCTCCCAGTAAAATGTATAATCGATTATAAAAATCAGCAGTTGAATTTGCCGGTTGTTTGGTTGCCACCACCGTGGTAACCTTGTCTATCCTAATAGTTAAGCCATTAGAGGTTACGGTGGTATACTTGTTATCGTTGGTATTAAAATAGGTAAAACTTACGGGAGGCAATGCATAATTACCGGCTTTGGCGGCCACAAATGGATAGGCAAAGGTTTTGATAACCGGCGATGGAAAAAGGGTTTTATCTAATGCTTCTTTTTCGGTAGGGTCAAACCCCTCCAAGCCTTTTGGCCAGGCAACAAATGGCATTTTGATAGCCTGCAAATTTCCCCTGCCCTTTATGTTTACTAATACCTGGTTATTATTGTTTGTGATGCCTCCTTTACTATTATTGACCATAGTAATGGAAAAATTGCCTACTGCCCCGCTAAAATCGGCTGGCATTAGCTGTGGCAACGGCTTTATTTGCATGGTTACGGGTTTACTTGAAAAAGTAACCGTTTCCACCTCGGCTTTTGCATTAGGGTTGCCATAAAAAAGATCGCGGTAGCTAAAGCTTCCTTCGCGGTAAAAAGTAACTTTATTTTCTACACTGGTTTCTGGCAACTCAATCAAACCCGACTGCAAAGGTATTAGCTGCACCTGCCGCACTACATATACATTGTACCATTTGTTGCCAATCTTTTCTTTTTGTGGAAGTGTTTCGTCGTTGGTCATTTCAACTACTGTACAGCCGCTGAACGCCGGCTGTTTTACCACCCGCGATTGCGACCGTATACGGGTGCAGAGTTTATAGGTTGCCAGCACAGGTTCGCCCACGTACGGGTTTGTTTTACTTACATCAAGCTTTACCAGCAGGTTGTTGTTTATTTTTTGGCGGGCATCTTCACCTCCTTTTAATACCTGGTTATCATTTATTTCTTCTTCGTCGGGAAACAATTTATCAACAATGTTATTGGCGGGCGGGGCATTATTGGCTTGTTGGTTGCCTTGTACGTGCGCAACATTTTTAACCAGTACCGATATGGTGTTGCTAAGCCGTGTTTTGCCATCTACAATAGCTTTTGCACCAGGTACGGCCAGTTTGCCGGTAGCCTGTGGTTGAAGTAAAATGGTGTAGAGGGTTTGCTGCTTAACAATGTTGCCGGTTTGTAGGCGGTTACTGCTAAAGTTGGGGCCCGAAATAATTTTCCAGCCCGAAAACGCGGGTAGCACCAGGTCCTGCAATTCAAGGTTTTCCACTATATATTCTACTTGCAGTACATCGCCTTTACCAATGGTAGTGGCCGATACGCGGGTTGAAAAATTTTGAGCAGTGGCTGCATAGCCAACGTTTAGTACAATAAAAAAAAGGGCGAAGTAAAGTTGTTTCATACACTGTCAACAAAAATAATAGATACCAATCCGCTAAATAATATTTTCCGGTTAACTGGCAGTTAAAATAGCTTTTACAGTTTTTCATTTTGCATATTTAGCCATTTCTTTTTTTTAGGTAAGGCTTGTTACGACAGTAAAACCAAGGTTAGTTGGCCGATAATTAAAATAAACAGTGGCCAGTTTGGGGTAAAAGTTTTTATTTTGTTTCAACTTGATTGCAACAGTGGGCGTTTGTGGCGGCCATGTGCTCCGGCCTCCGTTAGTTCATATCAAGGTTATGGTATTTATTTCATTTTAAACATCTTTTACATAACAATAAAAAGCAATAAACAATATGAAACGAAAACTACGGTTTGGTATGGTAGGGGGCGGCAAAGACGCCTTTATTGGCTCTATACACCGCATAGCGGCTAATATGGATGGCAAAATTGAACTGGTTTGCGGTATGTTTAGCATTAACCCCGAGGTATCGAAAGAGTCGGGGAAGGAACTTTTTATACAAGATGAGCGGGTGTACACTACTGTAGATGAGATGATGGAAAAGGAAAGTTTGCTACCGGCAGATAAACGAATAGATTTTGTAACGATCGTTACGCCCAATTTTGCCCACTTTGCCCCTGCAATGATGGCGCTTAATAATGGGTTTAATGTATTGGTTGAAAAGCCAATGACCCTTACGCTGGATGAGGCTAAGCAATTGCAGGCTAAATTGAAAGAAACCGGGTTAAGCCTTTGCCTTGCCCATGCCTACACCGGTTTTCCAATGGTAAAGCAAGCGAAGGCGATGGTGAAAAATGGCGATTTTGGAAAAATTAGAAAGATATATGTTGAATACCCGCAGGGATGGTTAAGCAAACTATCAGAGCGGGAAGGCAATGTACAGGCTGCCTGGCGTACCGACCCTAAAAAAGGAGGTAAAAGCGGTTGTATTGGTGATATTGGTACGCATGCAGCCAACCTGGCCGAATATATAACTGGTGGCAAAATAACCCAACTTTGTGCTGACCTGCACATAATGGTTGACGGCCGTGCGTTGGACGATGATGGCGATATTTTACTACGCTTTGATAATGGAAGCAAAGGTGTATTGAGCGCATCGCAGGTAGCTGCCGGCGAGGAGAATGCTTTGAAAATAAGGGTGTATGGTGAGAAGGGCGGAATTGAATGGGCGCAACAGGAACCGAATACTTTGCTGGTAAAATGGCTGGATAAACCCACACAGATTTATCGTACCGGTGGTAACCACGCGTATTTATCGCCCGAGGCCTTGCACAATACCCGCACACCAGGCGGCCACCCCGAAGCATTTTTGGAAAGTTTTGCCAACCTGTACCGCAACTTTGCCCTTACCGTATCGGCCAAAATGGAAGGCGAAACACCCAAGCCGGAATGGACTGATTTTCCTGGTATCGAAGAGGGTGTGAGAGGAATGGCCTTTATTGAAAATGCTGTGGCCAGCTCGGAAATGGATACGAAGTGGAAGGATTTTGTTATTTAAAGTAAAAAGTAAAAAGTAAAAATTAAAAATTAAAAAAGAAGAAGGATGCCGGGGGCTGATTTTAAACAAATTATTGGTTAACTACCGGGGGGCTAATGGGATTTTTGTGAGATTTTTTTTATAAATTAATAGAAACGGGGGCGCTGTTAGCGACCCCGTTTGCATTTGTAGTATGTAGTGTTTGGTATTTGTTATTGAAAAGGCAATTAAGATTTTGCCTTTTTTCATCTTACACTTTTTGGCGAATTTTTTTTGCCAATAAACTTTTATTTTGTTTGGTTTGGTGAGGATGCAAAGACGTTTTTTTTGTGATTTAAGACATGTTTTAGAGGCAATAAAATAGTAAGCGTTCCGTTTTAGGTGATTCCCATGGTTGTACCTTTTTGGGCTATTTATTTTAAATTATACGGGTGTCGGTAAAATGCACGTATCAATTTGAGTGATAATATTAAAGAGAAAGCTGCAGGGGCGATTATGGCTCATTTACTAATTAAACTATGAAAAAAATCTACTTTTTACTCCTATTTGCCTTTGCGACAAATTGCATTCAGGCGCAAACTACCCGTACGGTTGCAAATTATAGCGAGTTTGTTTCGGCGCTAGGCAGCTCGGCTGTCTCAGGCGATATTATTAGTCTATCAAACGATATTGTTGTAACAGCCGAAGTTATCATCAGCAAAACGGTTACCATTAATGGCAATGGCTATTTACTATCGGTACCTAACCCGGGCATGCTAGACCAGGGACAGTTTAATAATAATAGCCCGTCGTCGTTCAGGGTTTTTTCAATTGACGCCAACAGCAATGTCAAAATCAACAATTGTACTATTAAAGGAGGCTTTGTGGCAGCCGATAATGGCGCTTGTATAAAAATTACAGCCGCCACCTCGCAACTTCATCTTACCAACGTAACAATAAGCCATGGAAGGGCTGGTAATATTTACGGTACTTCGTGGTCGGGGGGTGCTATTTATATAAACTATGGACAGTTGTACATGAACAATTGTGCTGTAATGTTAAACGCGGCTACGTTTGGGGGTGCCATCAGCAATTTTCGCGGCACTGTTTCTATAAATGAAACCACCATAGCAAAAAACAGGAGTATTTCTCCTTCAGGCGGCGGTGGTGCCATCTCTAACTGGTCGGGCAAAATGTATCTCAACAACTCTACCATTGCCAACAACCAGGGTACTGAAATAGGCGGGGCCATCATTAACTATAGTTCGCTTGCCTACCTTTATTTGGTTAATTGCACCCTAACAGGCAATGTTACCTACGGGTCGTCGTCATTTAAGGGTGGCGCCGTTGGGCAAAACTCAATTGATGGCAAAGTGTACGCCATCAATTCGGTATTTGCCTATAACTACCATATTTCAGCGGGCACTGTTTCGTCGCCCACTGCCTACGAACTGGACGATATAGTTGCCTATAGCGGACAAAATCTTCTTTATTTATACTATTGCGTATTTCATGCACCACTACCAACAGGCACCAATAATGTTGTGGGTAATTTTAGATATAACGGCGCTGCCGATGGAAGCGATAATACCATTTTTTCAGGTGGTTTGCTGGCACCAGTTACCAGCAATACCGGTTATGAAATTGGCACTGCAAAACTTTTCAGACCATATTTGCTTGCCGTAAATGGCCTGCAAATGCCCACGTTAAAAACAACTTCAATTTTATTGGATGATGCTAATAGTGGCACACAAACCCGGTTTAATAATACCAGCGGTGCAGTGGTAGCCTATTACAATAAGGGTACTTTTACATGGACAAATTTAACGGGCACCAGTGCGGCAAACCAATTGGTAACAACCGACCAGGGTGGTGTAACCCGCAGGCCTACGCCACTAATGGGCGCTACTGAAACCACCTTTGACAACCTGTTTATGGTAAAGGTATTGTCGTCCGCCAATGGTACCGTAAATGGTGGATCGTTGTATGGAGACATATATAGTGCTAACCAGGTGGTAACACTAACTGCCATCCCCAATGCTGGTTATGCTTTTGACAAATGGTCATTTGTTTCGGGCGGAAATGGAACTTCGCCCACCAACAATCCTTATAGTTTTGGGGTTGCAGGCAATGTAACATTGGAGCCTTTGTTTGTAGCGGTGCCCAATGGAACCTATACCATTACCTATGTTGGTAATGGTAGTACCAGCGGCACAGTGCCCGCCAGCCAACGCACTACTACCAACGCTTTAATACCGGGAAAGGGCAACCTAAGTAAGGCTGGCTTTGCATTTGCCGGCTGGAATACCAGCGCCAACGGATCGGGAACCGCTTACGCAGCTTCAAACATGTACACTGCTGGCACCAACGTGGTACTTTACGCCCAATGGAAACGCAATTATTGGATAGGTGCCACCAATACAAGTGCGGCTGTTGCCAGCAACTGGGAGGCTACGCAAGTGCCCACAAGTAACGAAGACTGGGTATTTAGCCCCGCCAGCCAAAACAACCTGGTGCTGGATAATAATTATGCTGTCAACACAATTAATTTTAATGGCTCGGCAAACAAAGTGTTGTTGGGTAATTATGATTTGATGGCAAACCAGGTGCTTGGTGCAAACAGTACTAATTATGTACAAACAAACGGCACCGGCATATTTAAAATGTACATTGCCGCAGGTGGAGCCAAATTATGGGCGGTTGGCAATAGTGCGTATAACCCGGTAACCATTTCCAATAACAATATCGTAGCCGATGAAGTGGGTGTAGCTGTGGCCGATGAGGTATACGAAAACGGAACAAGTGGAACTATTTATTATTATGGTAGAGTAAAACGCACCTGGCGCTTAACAAGGCAGGCAACCGGCAACGGCCTTGCCTTACAATTTAACTGGAATACCAACGAAACCGAAAACCTGACCACCCCGGCGTTATATGCCAACGAAGATGGTACATGGCAAAAGCAAACCGGTGCCACCACTTTTACTTCTAATAGCTTAACCTATACAGGTTATGAGGGTACTGGCGGCTGGCTAGCGGTAATGGAAAATAGTATTGTTTTACCCATAACCTGGTTAAGTGTTGCTGTTGAAAAACAAAGTGGCCAGTCGTTGCTTAGCTGGAACGTTACCAATGAGGCACAGGTTAAAAACTACGTAGTACAGCACGGTACCGACAATCAACATTGGACAACCATTGCAACGGTAAATGCTGCCACTAACCCTTTGGCAGCACAGCGGTATAGATTTGTACATAGCCGGCCTGCCAAAGGAAACAACTATTACCGAATATGGCAACAAGACAAGCAGGGATCGGGCAATTTTAGTAAAATAGTATCGCTAAATTTTGAGGCCACAACAAAAGGTATAACCGTATACCCCAATCCCGCAACAAACGGACAAATTACCCTATCGTTAACACAACCGGCTACTGTGCGATTGATAAACAGCGCAGGTGTAACGGTATACAGCGGAAAGCTGCCCGCCGGCAATAAACAATTTAACTGGAGCCGGTTTGCCAAAGGCATGTATTGGTTATATGCGGGTGAAGAGGTGATTGCTATTCAACTATAAACAATAGTGGGCATTGTCAACGGCTATTTTTTTTGGTAGCCAGCAGTTGTTTATAGTTGAAGCTGTGATTGCCCGTCCAACTGGCGATAGCCGGGCGGATAGCGCGGCTATAAAATAGTTAACGCTCAATTTTCAAAACCCCCTCTTCGGTGCTGCATGTGCCCAAGAGGGGGTTTATACATAAAAGGAAAACATTTTTTACACTACACCGGCGCTATTTAAATAATTGGACGTGGCATTTTTGCAACCAAATTTAAAACAAAGCTGCCCGTAGCATTTGCACCAAAGTTTAGTGGTAAACAGGCACCTGTTTACATTAAATTATTAATGCTATCAATTGAAAAAAAGAAGTAACGTAATATTTTGAGATGTAATCTGATTGGTCTATTTTGGTTCGTTAAGTAAATTTTAATGTCGTCAAAAAAAATCCGGACCCTTCTTATTTCATTTGAGTCTACCCCCGCTCCTTTTCAGGTATCAGCATTTCGCGGAGCAATTATTGAAAAAGCCGGCAGGGAAAATATTTTATTTCACAACCACCTTGGCGACGATAAGTTTAGCTACCGCTACCCCCTTATTCAATACAAAGCCATACGGCAGCAACCTTCCATATTTTGCCTGGATGCAGGGGTAGACGAGATCCATCATTTATTTCAGCAAAAAACCTGGACAATTAACCTTTCGGGCACCCCCGTTGACTTAAAAGTTGATAGACTTGACATGAAAACCATTACCCTTAATGTATGGGACAAAATATTCCCCTACAATTTATATAACTGGCAGGCCCTTAACGAGACCAACTACCGAAGATATACTCAACAGGAGGGAATGAAAGAAAGGATAGACATGCTTGAAAAGATAATAACCGGAAACATACTGTCTTTCGCAAAAGGTATCGAGTGGCATATTGATAAAAAGGTAGAAGTTAGTATCCACGACATTAAGCAGGTAAGGCTAAAAAAAATGAAAGATGTAAAAGTTGGAGCCTTTGATATTTCATTTTCTACCAATGTTTTTCTGCCTAATTATATAGGGTTGGGTAAGGGGGTAAGTACCGGGTTTGGGATTGTAAAACAAATAAAAAATATTGAGCGATGAAATATTTATATGGAGCAAGCGTACAGGGCATACAGAATTTTATTCTGGAAACAAATAAACTGCAGGAGATAGCCGGAGGAAGTGAATTTGTAGAGCAGATATGTACCACCGAATTCAAGAGTATTTTAGGCGATGCCTTTGAGGGAGAACAATTAATACAAGGAGCCGCCGGAATTATACGATATCTTTTTGAAGAGAACGAAAAAGCTCTTTGCGAGGAAATAGTTTACAACTTTCCTTATAAAATCCAAAAACAAGCGCCTGGAATTATCATTTCACAAGCTGTCGTTGAGATTAAAGAACAGCTAATTCCTGATCATATTTCTAAGCTTATCCAATTATTGGATGAACAGCGGAATAATGTACAGCTATCTTTCCTTGAGGCACCAATGATTGCTGAACGAAGCCGTAGTAATGGGCAGGCAGCAGTACCAGATGAAAAGAAAGAATACCTAAGCAAACAGCAACAGCTAAAACGGAAGCATGCAAAAGAAAGCAATGCTCTTGCTGAAAAAATTGGATTAGAAAAAGAAAGTCTGCCCATGACAGGCCTGGATGAATTATCAGGCAAAGGCAACAGCAAGGATCAATGGCTGGCTGTAATACACGCCGATGGTAATAGCCTGGGTAAGCTTATTATTAAGGCTAATAAGATACTTAATGGCCCAAGCGCAGATGTAAAAGATTTTTACCGCTCTTTTTCTCAAGGATTAGACAATGCAACCAAGCAGGCTGCGCAAATCGCTACTAACTCAGTGTTGGGTAAGGAAATTGAAAGTTGGAGCGACAGAACTTCAGAAAACAAAATACCCATCCGTCCGGTATTGTTGGGAGGTGATGATCTTACTGTTATTATTAAAGCCAAATATGCATTGGAATTTTCACGAAAATTCATGGACGCATTTGAAGAAAAAACAAAAGAGCTGGTTTATGAAAAAGTATTGAAACGTTTTGGCGATTTCATACATTTTCAACAAGGGTTAACAATATGCGTAGGCATTGCCTACATTAAGCCTAATTACCCTTTTCACTATGCCGAAAACCTGGCACAACAGCTTTGTAAGGCGGCTAAAAAAGTATCTAAAAACATAAATGATGAATGTGCTCCATCAAGCCTTATGTTTCACCAGGTTCATTCTTCTTTTGTAGGAAAATGGGAGGATATTATGGCGCTTGAATTAAGCGCTAAAGATGTAGGATCGTTTGCTGGCGGTCCGTACTTCTTAAAAAAACTACATGGCTATAAATCCATTGAAGAAATTCAAAAATGGTCAGCAGTCCTAAATATCACGAATAGAGATGGTGAGCGTACATCTCTTAAAGCGCAAATTCGATCACTTATTACCGAATACATTGACAATACTGGTGGCGCTCGTCAGTACGAGATACGTCTTCGGCAGATAAACAAAAAGGAAAAATTTGAGGAAATCGGTTTTTCAGGCAAAAGCATTTTTGATGAAAAAACGAAAACATCCCATGCCTGGGACATCATTAAACTGGCTACCATTCAACAAGAAAATACCGTTAATCATGAATAACCTCGTTTACAAAATTGAGTTGTACGACTTTTGGAGCACCAGCAGTGGGTTGAGTGGCGGTGCCCTTGCAGATAACCTCTGCCTTAAAGACAGCAATGGACTTCCTTACCTGCCCGGTAAGACTGTTAAAGGGCTATTTCGCGAAGCAGCGGAAATGCTGTTGGGGTTGAAACACGATGGTATCTCTGAAACCTTTATAAATCACGTTTTTGGAGAAGAAGAAGGTAAAGGAGATGACAATGACGGGGGTAAAAAAACACAAATGGCATCATCATTTTTTACCAATGCCACCTTCAATCAAGCCACGGCTAAAGAAATTACCAAAGAACTTTCGCCACTTCTTTTTGAAGAAATAGCCAGCACCGCTTTAGAGCAGACGGGATTGGCGAAGAAATACTCGCTCCGACGGATACAGTATGCGCTGCCCTGTACTCTTTATGGAGAAATACTGGACATGGCAGGATTTACCAATTCTACCATGGACTGCGCAGCTTTTATTAAACGCCTTGGCTTGAACCGTCACCGCGGCTATGGCCGTTGCAAAATATCCATTTTATGATTCAATATCATTTTACATGCACTTTACTTTCCGATGTAATTATTTCTTCTGCTTCGGCCACTGAGGGGTTTCATCCCTCGCTAGACTATATACCCGGAGCCAAGTTCTGGGGTATTGCTGCTAAAGCGATCTATAAGGAACAAGAGGACAATCAAACGGTAGACATTTTCCATAATGGTAAGGTATCGTTTGGCGATGCCCACCTGGAAATAAACGGTAAGCGCAGTCATAAAATACCATTAAGCTGGTTTAAAAACAAGGACAAATCGCAAAGCGATATATATGTACATCATGCCATAGAGGATTATAAAATATTGATTGAAAACGGCGTTCAACCAGAACAACGTGCCGGCGATTATTTCAATGAGGAAGGTAGTTACTTAAGACCCACACAGCAGTTTTCGATAAAAAGCGCTTACGATAGTAAACTGCGCCGAAGTGAAGATGAACAAATGTTTGGCTATTATGCCCTGCCCGCAGGAAGGAAATGGCTTTTTAATGTATCGTCCGAATCAAAGATCTACCTTGAAAAGGTAAGAGATGCCCTCGAAGGCCAAAAGCAAATTGGCCGCAGTCGCTCTGCGCAATACGGACTGGCACAAATTAAATTTGAAAAAGAAATAAATCAGCCAGATGAGAAGCTTAGTTCAGGCTTGCATTACTTATTTGCCGATAGTGCATTGATGCTCCCTATGGATATGAGCTTAAAAGAGGCGCTTCCGGGAATTGACTTTGCTAGAAGTAAAATTCGCACACGCATTTATCAAAGTTGGAATACATACCGAAATACCCGCGATGCTGACCGGCAGGTAATAGAAAAAGGTTCCGTATTAGTTGTTAAGCTAGAAAAGGAAACAACAGCCGATCAATTGCTGCATCATCTGAAGGAGCGGAGTGCGGAAGGCTTTGGTGATGTGTTGATTGATCCACCCTTTTTGACCAATGTAGTAAATAAGCATTTTGCAGCATTAACACTTGCTGAATGGAATAAATCAGAACTAACAACTGTGCCTATTTATATCAATACCGGAAAGAAAGACGAGCTGCTGGTAACAATCCTGGAAAAGCGCAAAAAAGAACGTGTGCAGGTACAGAATATTGACCTGGCTGTAAATGCATTTGTTGAGAACGAAATCAATAGAAAGGCATTCCGTGCCGTTACACCCAGCCAATGGGGTACAGTTCGTTCTTA
>Ga0105047_10000438_pt1 | contig 70701 bp, 60 predicted proteins | sample MAT04_FD_78384 | JGI IMG/M metagenome (GOLD analysis project Ga0105047, IMG submission 78384) | Freshwater microbial communities from Lake Fryxell liftoff mats and glacier meltwater in Antarctica - MAT-04 (megahit assembly) | ecosystem: Environmental > Aquatic > Freshwater > Ice > Liftoff... | reverse complement strand
CTTCGGATCTCGCGGCGTCCTCCGTCTCACCGCCCAGAACAAGGGGGCTTTCGACGTCGTCCTTGCGACACTCCGAACCCTGGCTCAGAACCCGCTGCTCGAAGCGTTGCCGACCCACGCTCCTAGACTCTGGCGCTCGAACCGTGGCATCGGCGGGGACCTCTTCGCGGTGCCGGCGACGTGCACTTTCCATGAGACCTCCCCGCCACAACTTGCCGCCCGACCGCGAATCTCCTGCCGAGATCTTGGCTCCCGAGGAGCACGACCTGGCGTCGCTTGATGCGCGGTCACTGGTGGCGATGGCCGAAGGAACGAGCGTCCACATCGATCAAGCAGCACCCACACGAAAACGCTGGGTACTGCCCCTTCGCTTGGCGGTCAGCGGGGTCATGTTGCTCGTGCTCTACCTCCGGATCCCCGAGTTCTCCTGGCACGACCTCGTTCCCGACTGGTCGGCCACCACCGCGCTTTGGGCTGCCGCCGCGGTGATCGCCACGGTGATCGCCGTCGCCCTCTCCGCGGCTCGATGGCAGCGAGTACTGCACGGTCTGGGCGTGGCGATTCCGTTGGGACTCCTGCTCCCCATCACGTTCGCCGGTCAATTCGTATCGAACGTGTTGCCCACCACGATCGGCGGCGATGTCCTTCGTGTCACCCGGCTGGGACGCCACACAGGCGACAACGCCGGTGCTTTCGCGTCGGTGTCGCTCGAGCGGCTCACCGGATGGCTGGTGCTGCCGCTCATCTCCTGGACGGGGTTCGCGCTCGACGCATCCTTACGGGATCTGGGACGCGCCACTTCGGTCGCGCTCACGATCGGCGCAGTGACGCTCCTTGGCCTCATCGTCATTCTCGTGGCGGCCGGCCTGCCGGGCCTCGGAGGCCGGATGGTCGCGGAGGCGGGATGGCGCCGATTCCTCGGCGCCGTCCACCTCGGTGTTGGTCGGCTCCGCCGACATCCGCTCGACGCCCTCGGCGTGGTGGTTGCCGGTGCCGCGTTCCAACTCGTTCTGTGTGGCGCTGCCTACGCCGCCGCCCGAGTGGCCGGCATCGATTCGGTGTCGTTCACGGCCATCCTGGCGTTCTATCCGGCCGTGTTGGTGGCACAGGTGCTGCCGCTCGGCATCTCCGGCCTCGGTGTGCGGGAAGGCGCCTTCGTGCTGTTCCTCGAACCCCTCGGTGTGCAGGCCGAACATGCCGTGGCCCTCGGGCTGTTGCTCTACCTCCTGAATCTGATCGGGAGCCTGGTGGGTGCACCCGCGTTCGCCGCCGGCGGACCAGAACGTTCGGTTCGTGCCCCTTCCGCCGCTGCCCCCTGAAGTCTCACCACATCCCCATCGGATCACACCCAGCCAACCCCCCAGACACCGCCCACACAGCGCCCCAGCCCCCACCGGCAAGAGTTGTGAAGATGTTGCGGGGAGCACCGATCGCGTGGGATCGGCGCGGTACCCTCGAAGCAGCATGATCCTCGAATCCATCACCTCCCCCGCCGACCTCAAGCCGCTCACCGACGAGCAGCTCGACATCCTGGCCTTCGAGATCCGCCAGTTCATCGTCGACACCGTCACCGAACACGGCGGGCACCTCGGTTCCAACCTCGGCGTCGTGGAGCTCACCCTGGCCATCCACCGGGTGTTCGATGCGCCGAACGACATCATCTTGTGGGACACCGGCCATCAGGCCTATGTGCACAAGTTGGTTACCGGCCGCATGGAGGCCTTCACCAACCTGCGTCAGGCTGGCGGTCTGTCTGGTTATCCGAGCCGAGCCGAGTCCCCCTACGACTGGATCGAGAACTCTCACGCCTCCACGATCTTGAGCTACGCCCACGGGATCGCCACCGCCCAACAGGCGGCTGGGGGCGACGGGCGTCGAGTTGTGGCGATCATCGGCGACGGTTCCATGACCGGTGGCATGGCCTTCGAGGGTTTGAACAACCTCGGCCATTCCGGCACCGACTGCATCATCATCCTCAACGACAACGGCCGCTCCTACGCTCCCACCATCTCCAAGCTGGGCGACACCCTCGCCCGCATCCGGAACAACCCGGTCTATCTCCGCCGTCAGGCTCGCCTCGAGAAGCTGGTCGGAGAGGTACCGCTGTTCGGCGATCGGCTCGAACGAGGGGTGGAGGCGGCCAAGGCGGCCGTGCGCGAGATGTGGGAACCACCGGCGTTCTTCGAGACACTCGGTGTGCGTTACACCGGCCCGTTCGACGGCCACGACCTCGCCGGCCTCGAAGATGCCCTGCGCAACGCCGCCGAGCTGGGCGGCCCCCACGTGATCCACGTACTCACCCAGAAGGGCCGGGGATACGCCCCGGCCGAGAACGATCCGATCAAACGCCTGCACGACACCGGTCCGGCCGAAGCGAAGCCGGGTAGCTACACCGCCGGTTTCACTGAGGCGCTCCTCAAAGAAGCCGCGGTCCACCCGCAGCTGGTGGCCATCACCGCGGCCATGCCCGATTCCACCGGCCTGCTCCCGTTCAAGGACCGCTTCCCCAATCGATTCTTCGACGTGGGCATCGCCGAACAGCACGCCGTCACCGCGGCCGCGGGCATGGCCATGGGCGGCCTTCGTCCGGTCGTCGCCGTATATGCGACGTTCATGAGCCGCGCCTTCGATCAGATGCTCTACGACGTGGGCATGCATGGGCAGCCCGTGATCTTCTGCCTCGACCGCGCAGGAGTCACTGGCCCCGACGGCGCGAGCCACCACGGCGTCATGGACATGGTGTTGTTCTCCAAGATCCCCGGGATCACGATGTTCGCGCCGTCTTCCTATCAGGAGCTCCAGCAGATGGTCCACGACGCCATCGGTCTCACCGACGGCCCTGTCATGATTCGATGGCCCCGCACCGCGGCCCGCCACGTCGACGCCACGCACGTGGGTTCCGGGCTCCGGGCTCGGCGGGTCACTGCCGCCCCCGCCGAGCACCCGGATGTGTGTCTCATCGGGGTGGGCAAGATGCTCGAAGCAGTGGAAGCTGCGGCGGAGGTGCTTGCCGCCGACGGTCTGGGAGTCACGGTCTGGGACCCGCGTGTCGTCCGCCCGCTCGACCCGGCGATGTTGGCGGATGCCGCTCGGCACCGCTTTGTGGTCACGGCGGAAGACGGTATGCGGGAGGGCGGCATCGGTGCCGCCGTCGCCGACCAGATCGCCGAGCTCACGGCCGGGCTACCCGCCCCCCGGGTGCGTGTGCTCGGCACACCGGTCTCGTACCTGACTCATGGCAACGCCGACGAGATCCTCGCTGAGCTTGGTCTCGATGCGGCCGGCATCGCCGCGTCGGCGCTCGCCCTCGTAGGCGCCGAGCAGACCGCCCACCTCTGACCGCCCCAAGACTTCGCGTTTTGGTCTCCCATTCGCGTCACTTCTGATGCGAATGGGAGACCAAAACGCGTGGTTTGGGGGGCGAAAGTGGGGGGTCAGTTGTAGAAGGGGTTGTCGCCTGAGGCGTGGTCGGTGACGTCGACGACCTCGAGGTCGTCGGAGATGAGCTCGTGAATCGACCGGGCGATGCCTTCCACCATGGTGGCGTTGCTCATCGAGCAGCCTTGACAGCCGCCCCCCATGCGCACGTAGACCTTGTTCTCCTCCACGCCCACCAGTTCGGCGAAGCCGCCGTGCGACGCCAGCGACGGGTTGATCTCGGCCGTGAGGAGTTGCTGCACCTTTTCGGGGAGGTCGCCGGTGAGTACGAGGTTCTTGCCCGCCAACGGATTCGGTCGGTTCGGGTTGCGGATCACGAGGCCGGCCTGGCCTGGGTTCGAAGGGAGGTCGAGGGTGGCGCCAGTGAGCTGTTCGACCGAGTCCTCCGGGATCACCACCGAAAGTTCGCCGACGTCGTAGACCACCTGGCCGGGATCGAGTTCGTCACGCGGTTCGAACGAAAGGTCGTAGGTGTATTCCACGCCGTTGATGCCGTTCACGGCAATCCGCAGCACCAGGGTGGCGGGATCGTCTTCGCTTTCGCGGATGCCCCGAATCGTGTCCTGGGCGGCCTCGGTAATGATGACCACGGGCTCGTCGAGGTGACGCAACGTGATGGCGGCGGTGTCGGTTCCGGACATGGGCACTCCTGGGAAGGGCGGCCGAAGGTGGCCCATCGGCCGATCAGGCCCCGAGAGCGTACCGCTTGACCCACACAAAACCGCGTTGACCCCGAAGCGCCGACCGACCATGCCGAGGTCACGAAAGGTAGTGACCGGTGCCGAACAGGGCGGCGAAGCTCACCATCAGGGCGAGGCTGGTGCCGAGCACCGCCTGGCGAACCACGGGGCGAACGCCGGCGAGCCACCCCCCGACCAACGCAAAGACCGGGAAGGCGGCAAGCACGTACCGACCCATGCCCTGGAAGTCCTTGCTACCCACCGCCGGGATGACCACCACCATGGCGGTGTACACGCCGTAGGCCCGTCCGAAGCGGCGCCACACCATCGGGATGAGCGACACGACGGTGAGCGTGAGGATCGCCTGCACCACCAGGATCCGAACGGGAGCACGCCCGGTCGGAGCCCGCAACTCCTCGAACAACGACGCCTTCAACCAGGTGTGCAGCCCGGCCGGTTGATCCCACCCCGGTGCCGCCTGCACCGTGGAGAAGGCCACCGGATCGCCGAACGTGAGCCACAGGTAGCCGCCGTAGGCCACCACGCCGGATAATCCCAGCGCCAACGCCCCGGCGGTCGGAAGACGCACCGCGCGCCACCCGCCACGACGTTCGACCACACGGAGCGCCAGCGCGATCGCCACCGCGATCCCGACCGGTCGCGTCGCCCCGGCAACGGTCGCCACGAAGGCAGCGAGGGCGATGCGATCCTGCTCCACCAGCACGAAGGCGCCAAGCGCCAGCGCCAGGAAGAGGGCGTCGGCGTACACGGCTCCGTAGAGGTAGTAGGCCCAGGGCCACGCGAGCAACGCGGCAACGGCACAGCGGCGTTCACCCAACGAGCCGACGACCGCGGCGGCGCTGGTGCCGGTCCATCGCCAGAGAAGCCACGCGGCGGCACTACCGGCCACCACGGTGACGGCCACCCCAGCGATCGACGTGTCGCCGGTGAGGGCGCTCACGAACCGCACCACGAGGGGATACCCCGGGAAGAACGCCACCGACGACATCGATCCTGGTCGGTAGGAGTAGCCGGCATCGGCGATCGAGCGGTACCAAACGGCGTCCCAGCGCAGCCACCCCTCGATCCACTCACCGCCACCGCTCGGGACCGGCCGCAGGAAGGGCTCGACCCGCAGCAGATTTCGAGCGCTCCACCACACGATCACCCACACTGCGGTGGCCACGCCGGCGAACGCCACCAGCGGGAAGCGGCCGGTGTCATACCAAGAACGCCACAGCCCCTGCCTGTCTGCGGCTTCCACCGCCGAACCAGGATGTGACTCGGTCATCGGGTCGTCATCCGATGTTCGCCCCCGTCATCCCCGCCGTCACGAGATCCCTGCCGTCACGAACTCATCGACCGGCCTGCCGGGCGAGGAGCGCGATGTCGAGCTCGTCGGAGAGCTCGAGCCAGCGCTCCTCCGCGGCGGCGAGGTCGGACCCACACGCGGCCAACTCGGCACCGACCCGCTCCAACGCCACATGATCCCCACCGGCGGACTGCAGGTCGGCCGCAAGCTGGTCCTGACGGCGCTGGAGTTTGGCCATCTCCTTCTCGGACTCCTTGGCCAGATTGCGAAGGGTGCTCGGCGAACGGGTGGGGGTCGCCCTTTCCGGCGCATGCGATGGGGGCCGTGGGTCCGTCGGCCCGCCGTCCGGCCGTGATGGGGACGCCGCATCGGCCGCCGCGACCAACGCCGGCACGCCACCCACCACGCCGGTTCGCCCCTTGGTTCGACGAGCCCGCCGCTGTTGCTCCCAGGCCGGATACCCCCCGGGGTGGCGGTCGCCAACCGTGCCGATCAGGCCGTCGATCACGATGGCGTCGGTGACCGTGCGCTCGAGGAACGCCCGATCATGGCTCACCACCACGAGCGCACCGGGCCAGTCGTCGAGAAACTCCTCCAGCGTGCGAAGGGTGTCGAGGTCGAGGTCGTTGGTGGGCTCGTCGAGCAACAAGACGTTGGGCCGTGAGGCGAGGGCGAGCAGGAGCTGCAACCGACGGCGCTCGCCGCCCGACAACAATCCGATCGGCGCGAACTGTGCGTCGCCGTCGAACCAGAACTGTTCGAGGAGGGCGGCGTCGTACCAGTCGGGCTGCCGGTGGGGCCCCGCTACCGCCTCGCGCACCCGGAGAGAAGGATCGAGGCCGGCACCGAGCTGGTCGTAGTACGCCAGCTCCACCGTCGGGCCCTGCGTGACCGCGCCGGTGGTGGGGGTGATTCGCCCAGCCATGATGTCGAGCAGGGTGGACTTCCCCCCACCGTTGGGGCCAACCACCCCCAGACGTTCGCGGTTGTCGAGCAGCAAGTCGATGCCATCGAAGAGCATCGGTCCGTCCGCCCAGGCGTGCCCGACACCGTGCAACTCCACCACCTTGCCGCCGAGGCGGGGCGTGGCCGGGTGCCGCTTTATCACCCCGAAGGATCCCCACCCGGCGCCCCCTTTTCCCGTCGAGCCGCCGGCGGCACCGGCCAAATCGAGCGAGCCGGAGCGAGCCGGGCCATCCGGTCGGGCTTCGACGATCGCCTTGGCGGACTCGATCCGAGCCTTCGGCTTGCGCGTGCGCGCCGGCGCCCCTCGGCGGAGCCACGCCAGTTCCTGCTTGGCAAGGATACGACGGGTGGACTCGGCCGACTCCGCCTGTGACTCCCTGGTGGCTCGACCATCGAGGTAGGCCTCATATCCCCCAGCGTGGACGTAGCCCGTACCCCGGTCGAGCTCGAGCACCTTGGTGCACACGGAATCGAGCACGTGACGGTCGTGGGTGACCAAGACCAAGGCGCCGCGATATCCGGCCAAGTGCTCTTCCAGCCAGGCGATGGCGTCGATGTCGAGGTGGTTGGTGGGCTCGTCGAGGATGAGCACATCAGTCTCGTCGACGAGCACGCGTGCCAACGCCACGCGTTTGCGTTGACCGCCCGAGAGCGATGCGGTGTCGGCCTCGAGCATCGGGGTCATGCCGAGCCGATCGAGCACGGCCTCCACCTCCCAGCCACCCCCCGCCGACGTCCGGACGGTGCCGGGAGGGACGGCCGGATCCTGATCCAGAAAGCCGAGCCGGACACCTTTGGAGCGAAGCACGCCGCCGCCCTCGGGTGGCATCGTGCCGGCGAGCACCCGCAACAGCGTGGACTTGCCGCAGCCGTTGATACCCACGACGCCGAGCCGGTCGCCGCGCGACACCGTGAACGACAGGTGGTCGAAAAGCGGCCGCTCGGGCCGACGCATGGTCAGGTCGGACGCGTTGAGCAGGATCACCGGCCGGAGAGGGTACTGCTGCGACGCCCGCACCACGATTGCACGGCCCCCCATCGGCTCCGCCCCCGGCCCCGGGGACATTTGGGTCAGACTGAGCTATCGACCCCCACGACCCGGCGGCTCGGGCCGTGACCCCCACCTCCATCGAGAAACTCGTCGTCGATCGCCGCCCCCCGCTGGCGAGGTGGGACCGCACGCGGTTGGCGGTGGTCCTGTTTGGCGTCGTCGGCGGGATCGCCCTTCGTGCCTTCGTGCTCCTCACCCCGCTCGGAGCGCCCGACAGTGACGAGGCGGTCGTCGGCCTGATGGCCCGTCACCTGGCCCACGGCGAGCACACCACGTTCTTCTGGGGCCAGAACTTCGGTGGCACCCCGTTCCTGTATCTGATGACGCCCGTGATTCGGGTGTTCGGCACCTCGTTCTTCACGTTGCGCCTGACCGGAACGCTGCTCGCCGCAGTGAACGCCGTCCTCGTGTGGCGCGTCGGGCGCCGCCTATTCTCCGAACAAGGTGCCATCGCGGCCGGCCTCGTGAGCTGGGTGTGGCCGGCGATGGCGGTGTGGTTCTCCGTGCGGGAACAACTCTTCTACGTACCCACCGTCACGGCCGGGCTCCTGGCGTGGCTCATCGCCCTTGGCCGCAGCCGACCGCGGGGATGGCCAGATGCGGGGCGGTGGCTGGCCTGCGGTTTCGTGCTCGGCCTGGGCTGGTGGATGAGCCCGAACATCATCTATTTCGCCGTGCCGCTCGCCGTTTGGATGCTGTGGGACGGTGAGCGGCGGGCGCGTTGGCCGATGGCGTTGGCGGCCGTTCCCGGCGCCGTCGTCGGCGCCGCGCCGTGGCTCCGATTCAACCTCAGCCACGACTGGGCATCGATGCGACTCCCCGTGTTCGACTCGCCGAGCCCACCCGCCGCCAACGCCCGTTTCCTCGCCGAGGGGGCCTATCCCGGACTGATCGGTCTCCGGCAACCTTTCTACGGTGCCTGGCACGGAGCGTGGGCCCAATTCGCTGGTTGGCCGTTGGCCCTCGTGGCGGTTGCGGTTCTCACCGGCGTCGCCCTGCGCGCTCGCGGGCTCGACGGGATCGCCCTCGTGTGCTTCCCCATCCTCTACCTCGCCCAACCGTTCGGCACGGTGTACAGCAACCTTCGCTACGTGTTCTGGCTGGCGCCCATGCTCGCCCTCGCCATCGGCCGGGTGGCCCCCACCCCACGGCGAACTGTGGCCATCGTGGTGGCGGCACTGGTTGCGTCATCGGCGTCGCTGATCGGGTTTCACACCAACGTCACCCGAGAACCGACCCCGTTGCTCGTCGCCAACACCGAAGACACCGGCCCGGCAGTGGACCTCCTGCTCGAACAGGACCTCACGCATGGCTACGCGGGGTACTGGACGGCGTTCGTGGTCACCTACCAAAGCGGTGAGCGGATCATCGTGGCCCCCACCAGCTTCAACGATCGCTACCCCCGATACAGGGCGCAGGTCGATGCGGCCGATCACCCGTTCTGGATGGTGATCACTGGCTCGGATCAGGAGCGGGCACTTCGAGCCGACCTCGACCACCTTGGGGTCGGAGCCACGTGGCATACGGCCGGAGAATGGACCATCCTCGTGCCCGATCGCGCCGTCCGGCCGGACGAGGTGTCGGCCGAGGCTCGTTACTGATCGTGCCGACCGGAAACGCACGGCCGGCACGACAACGGGTCCACCGCGATGGGAGACGGCCATGACGGCGCCGGTACCATCCCCGGCTGTGCCCAAGAAGCGTCCGGACCTCACCGACGACGGTGTAGCCGCCATGGAGCGCGAAGTTCCTCGGTCTCCCGGGGTGGGCGGTCAACAGGCTGACGCTCCTGCCGCAGACCCGACGGCAATCGACGAAGCTTCGTCGGTCCTCGAACAGGAGTCGCAAGCCGACCCTGAGCCCCCACAGGCTGACCCCGAGCGCCCGCCCCCGTTCAACCACTCGCCGATCGTGATCACCGACGACGACATCGCCCGCAGCGCCGAGGCCCTCACGGAGCTCCGGCAAGCCCGCCGTCACAACCACCGGGAGACCGTCCACTGGGTCGACACGCTCTACAAGGCTTACATGACCGGACTGGGCTCGGTGGGGGCCGTCGTGGTCGGTTCAACCTGGTTTCCGAACGAGCATCTTGATGCCGATGCGCAAGCCCATTTCTTGGAGGTCGGCCCCCGAATGCTCGGGCTCGTGATCGCCGTGGCCGTGGCCATCGGCCTGCGGTCCGGGGCCCGCGGCGGCCCGTTGGCGATCGAAGCGGCCTCGGTGCACTACGAGTTGCAGGCGCCGGTACCCCGCCGGGTTTCCCTTCGCACGCCAGTCCTCCATCACCTCCGGTTCGCCACGTTCGCCGGCGTGGTCGTGGGCGGCGTGGCCGGCACCCTGGCCGCGCATCGTTTCGCCACCAACGGGGTGCTCATCGCCGCCTGCTGCGCGTTGGGGTTCGCCCTCAGTTCGCTGCTGGCCAACGCCATAGCCATCGCCGCCTGTGGACGGCGAATGGGAACCGTGGTGGCCAACCTCCTCGCTCTGGCGGTGCTCGCCTGGTCTGCTGCCGACGTGTGGTTCGAGGTCAGCACGTCGCCCGCCACCGGGCTCGCCGGCGTGTCCTTCCTGCCGCTGGGGTTCACCCCCTTGGTGCTCGTCGGGTTGGCCACGGTGCCACTGGCGCTGCTCGCCGCCGTCACCGGGCTCGAACATCTCTCCGTGGATCGGGCGCGCGAACGAGCCGGGCTCGTGGCCCAACTCCGTTTTGCCGCCACGATGCAGGACGTGCGCACGGTGGTGCTCCTCCGGCGCCAACTCAGCCATGAGAAGCCCCGAAGCCGTCCGTGGATCAACCTTGGGCGCGGGCCGGTCAAACCGAGCCGACTCCTCCCCACCTGGCGCCGTGACTGGCAGAGCTACCTACGGTTCCCACTCGTCCGCCTGCTGAGGATGGTCAGCCTGAGCATCGTTGCCGGCGTCGCCATGGGGTTCACCTGGCGAGGGGCGTACCCGGCCTTCCTTCTGGCCGGAGCAGCGTTGTTCCTCGCTGCCTACGACACGGTGGAACCGGTGGCCCAGGAGGTCGACCATCCCACGCGGTGGAATGGTCTCGCCGGCGACGAAGGCAAGATCCTGCTCTCCCATCTACCGGCGGCACTCGTGGTGATGATCCTGCTGGTGGGCGTGGCAGGGGCGTCGTCACTCCTGTTCATCCCCGCCGACGTGGTCGCCCGCCTGCTGCCACCAATGTTGCTCTCGATCGCCGGCGGTGCCGTCACCGGTGCCACCCTCTCCACCGTCATGGGCACGGCAACCGGCAACTCGATGATGCCGTCGACCGGCGCCGACAGCATGGGTATGGACACGATGGGCATGATGATGGTCATCCGGATGCTGGTTCCTCCCGCGATCACCGTTGGTGCGATCCTCCCACTCATGGCCGCCGGCACCGATCCCAACGCGCTGAACACCATTCGTGTGAGCAACCTCAGCAGTTGGCCGTTGTTCGCCATCTTCGCCGCACTGCTTTTCGTGCGCTACCGGAAGCCGAGCAAGGTTTGATTCCCGCCCGGTTCGCCCTGTTCGTCTGGGGCACCCCACCCCCGTCTACCCCACCGATCGAGGAGCACTCCTGATGGCATCCGGAGGCATGTTTGAAAACGCCCGTGCCATGGCGGAACCGAAGGAAGTGCCGCAGGCCGCCCTCGACGGGCACACGCTGGTCGCGCACGAACTGGTGAAGGACTACGGCGACGGCCTCGGCGTGCAGGGCGTCAACCTGGTGATCGATGCCGGCGACGTGGTGATGCTCGTGGGCCCCAACGGCGCCGGCAAGTCCACGTTCCTCGGTGTGTGCGCTGGGCTGATCGAACCAAACGAAGGCGGCGTCTGGGTGAACGCCCACCAGTCCGGCACGTTGGGGGCACGAGCTGCCACCACCTACATCCCCGATCAACCCGTGCTCTACGACGACCTCTCCGTGAACGAGCACCTCGCCTACATCGCCAAGATCCATGGCACCGAAGGCTGGGACGAGTACGCCGACGACCTGCTCGAGATGTTCCGACTCACCGATCGCGCCGACGACCTCCCCAGCCGCTTTTCCCGGGGCCTGCGACAAAAGACCGCCCTCCTGTGCGGGCTCATTCGCCCCTTCGACGTGATCCTCATCGACGAGCCCTTCGCCGGCCTCGACCGGCCCGCCCAAGAGACGCTCGTGAGCGTCATGGCCGACATCGCGTCCGATGGCGCCGCCGTGATCTGTTCCACGCATCAGCTCGATCTCATCGAGGTGGCCACCCGATGCGTCGGGCTCCAGGATGGCAAAGTGGTCTACGACGGCAATGCGTCGGAGAAGAAGATCCGCGATCTCACCTCAGGCTGAGAGGAACGAAGGGCTGCGCCGCAACGAGTCGGCGATCGGCTCATCCTCGCCATCAGATGCGAAACGGTCCTCAACATCGATGTCGCTCCCGTGGGTCCCGCATGATGCAGCGTGTCCACACAGGCAATCCGGCCAACGTCCGCCCCAACGGAGGCCCGACCGCCGCGCGCCCGCCCGCGCCCCACCCTTCAGCGCCCACGCACCACGCGGGATTCCTCGGCGAAGGCGGCGATATCGGCGGTCCGGAAGAGGAGCGGCCGCAACTGCTTCGCGCCAAACGCCGCCAACTGGTCGTTGCAGTGGATTGAGGCTTCGTTTTGGCTCTGCCCGTAGACGAGCAGCCCGCGAGCCACGGGGCCGCGATCGTCGAAGCCGGCAATCATCAGAAAGCTGACGCCGTAGATCACGGGATACCCGCCGACGCGGATGCCCGTGCGTTCGGTGCGGCCAGGGATACCTTCACCTTGTGGGAGTGCTGGTTCGAGGTCGGCGCGCGCCAGCGTGCCCAGCGACGCGTTGATGTTGCACACTCCCTCCAACTCGAAACCGCCGCTGATCGGCCAGTGGGCTCCCGATCGATCGACGAACTGCACGTCACGAAGCGGCGCGTCAAGCGCCAAACCGGCCTGATCGAGGACCGCGACCGCACCGGCCAGTGCCCCAACCAGAGGATCGTTTCCCGTGGCGGGTCGGGGGGCGATGTCGCACGGCGTGTCGAGCGGACGTTCCGGATCGAAGGCCTGAGCCCACAACACGCCGGCACCGCCGACGGCGCCGTCGGGAAGCGAGCCGAGGAACTCGCGGAACAGTGCGGCGCCGATCGAATCGAGGTCGAGCCGTCGGTCCCACGCCGTGAGGACCGGAAGCGCCCTGGCGACAGCGGCGGTGCTGTCGTCCTCCGGGCCGGTTCGCAACGCGTCGTTCCAGCGTTCGATCAACGCATCGAGGGCCAGCTCGGCGATCAACGAACGATTGCTGAGCACGAGCGCGGCCACCGCGTCGACGTCGAGGTCACCGGCGTCGCGAACGGTGCGACCGTTCATCCGAGTGCGGCTACCCACCGGAGCGTGGTAGAGCCCACACATCGGCGAGTGCTCACTGAGGTGTTCGTGGGCGTTGGCCAGCCAGTACGGATCGTTGGAATTGAACAGCGCGTCACGTCGAGAAAGTTGGGGTAACGCCGAGAACGGCTCGATGCCCGCTTGCGCGGCGCGTGGATCGTCGACCCATTCGTAGGTCGGGTCCGATCCCGGCAACAACGCCACCCGCAACGAGTAGACCAACGCCGTGATGGGATCGCACGCCACCCGCTCGATGAATCCGGCCTGCGCCTCGGCGGTGAGCTTGGGGGTTGCACTGGCGTCGGCGTACCAGGCGTCGCCGGCATCGTCGGCCACCAACGTGTTCGCCCACGGGATGCCGCCGATCGTGGCCAACGCCGTGCGGAACTCATCGACCGATGCCGCCCGGTTCATGGCCAAGAACTGCCGAAGCAGCCGATCGTTCTGGAAGTTCGCATCCCGGTAACTGAATCCCATCGGCTCGTTCCATCCAAGCAGCGGGAGATTGAGCATCGGCCCGTAGTGCGAGGACCACAGCGTCCGCTCGACGGTTTCGAGTGGACCATCGGATGTTCGCACCTCGACGGCGTGACGAGCGCTCGCCATCGAACGCTCTTCGTCGCCGTAGCGATACGACGTTGGGCGACCCGGGGGAAGGTCCAAGGAGTACACCGTGAATCGATGCCCTCGCGAAAAGGTGTGGCTCCACGCGACTCGTTCGTTGAATCCGATCTGCACCAGCGGCGTGCCCACGAGCGAGGCGCCGTAGACGTCGAGCTCACCGGGAAGCCGAAGGTGACATTCCCAGAACCGTCCTTCACCTTGCCACGGAAAATGCGGGTTCCCCATGACGATGCCCCGACCGTTGGCGGTGACGTCGCCACCGAACGCCCAGGCGTTCGATCCGGGCGTCGCACTCGGATCCATCCCCCCGTGCGCATGCACGACGCCGGGTTCGTCGCCCCCCGGGGGCACTGCCGATCCGATGTACTCCACCAGGTTGCGACCACTCGCCATGAGGGTGAGGTCGAGGTAGATGCGCCAGAGATCGCCCGGCTCGATCGGGCGGATCCATGGCTCATCCGCAGCCCAACGGGGTAGCCCTTCCCCACCACGTTCGGCGAACCATGCCGACGCGCCGGCGGCGTACCCGGTCACCATCGACACGATCTCCGCCGGTTGGTTCGAGGCCATAGCGGCCGCCCGGTCGGCCAAGCCCAGCCCGAGGTACCCAAGGTCGGAATGCAGGTGGCGGTCGTTCTCGCCCCGGCCGAGGTGGCGCGATCGCTGACTCGCAACCTTCGTGGCGTGGTCGCACATCGCCGCGTAGTGATCGCGGGCGCAGGCCCAGCCCTGCCCGAATCCCAAACCGCCCCAATCCGAGGCCTCGATGTGCGGCACCCCGTGGGTCGTCCACGTGATCGTCGCCTCGTACCCGCCGTTGCCGCCTACATCCGCCTGTTTGTTCTCCATATCGCCCGATTCTGACCGCTCCCGGCGTTGGATGTCGGCACATCCGCCTCGTTCCTCTCGGGCACCCAGGCCGCACGTTCGGTACGGTCTTCGTATGACTGCACCAATCGTTCCCGGCGCTGAGCCCCTGTCCACATCCGACGGTGAGCACGGCGTGCTCGTGATCCACGGCTTCACCGGGAACCCCGTGTCTATGCGCGGCATCGCCGACGCGGCCGTGGCCGCCGGGTTCGCGGTCGAGATGCCTCTCCTCCCCGGACACGGCACGTCGGTTGACGACATGATTCCCACCCGATGGGCCGACTGGGCCAACGCCGCGGAAGGCGCCTACACCTCGTTGCGCGATCGGGTCGACGGCAAGGTGGTGGTTGTGGGGCTGTCCATGGGCGGCGCCCTCACCTGCCATCTCGCCACCCAGCATCCCGAGATCGCCGGCATCGTGGCGATCAACGCCCTCGTGAGCGAGCCGGCCGGCATTCGGGACCTGCTCACCGGAATGGTCGAAGCCGGCGAAACCACCATGGACGCAATCGGTTCCGACATCGCCGACCCCGACGCCGACGAGAAGGCCTACGACCGCACCCCGCTCGCTCCCCTCGTGTCGTTGCTCGAAGCCGCCGCCCTCCTCACCCCTCGGCTTGGCAGCATCGCCTGTCCCACCCTCATCATCACGAGCCATCAAGATCACACTGTCGAGCCGGCGAACAGCGAGCTGCTTGCCGCCGCCGTAGCCGGGCCGGTTGAGCACCTCTGGCTCGACAAGAGCATGCACGTCGCCACCCTCGACTACGACAAGGCCGACATCGAGGCGGCAACAATCGCCTTCGTCCATCGTGTCACGGCGTAGATGCGCAGGCGCGCAAGGGCGAAGGCGAACCCGGTTCACGATCGCGTTGCGGATCAGGGGTTGACGTAGATGAAGGAGTAGCCCTCGTCGCGGTAGCGGACGCCGCAGTCGTTGAGCGCGTCGGCCCAGTTCCCGGTGCACGTCGGATCGCTGGCCTCCATGCCATGGTCGGCCACCAGGAAAAAGGCTGTGCGATCGAAGACACCGGCCCGTTCCACCGCCGCGAGCACCTCACCGATCCGAGCGTCGGTGTCGTGCACCGATGCGGCCGCGATCTCTGAGTACGGCCCGCCCTCGTGAAACGCTGCGTCGGTGAGCGAGAAGTTCACCCACGAGAACTTCGGTGTGGCCCACGACGAGTCGCGGTACGTGCCCGACCAGATGCCGCAGAACTGTTCCACCGCGGTGTGGTCGATGAGTGAGGACCACTGGTACTCCTTCACCGGGCGAACGAATCGTTGCGTGGAGTGCGGAAGCTCTTCAGCGCGTGGGGGTCGATCGATCATCTCCCCCCGCCGCAACACCTGAAAGATCGAGAAGTCGGAACCGTCGTCGCACGGCTCGTTGATCGCCAGCGTGGTACACCCGGGAAACGCCCGTTGGACGGCCTGGTACATCGTGTCGACGCTGGGGTCGAGCCGACCCATGGCGGTGATCCAGTGCGCGGGCGAGTTGGTGATCACCTGTTCCTGCTCCACACGGTCCCACCAGGCGTTGTGGAGGATCCCATGGTGCCCGGGATAGGCGCCGGTGAGGATGGACGTGTGATTCGCCAACGTGACCGTGGGAAGCGAACTCATTGCGCCATGCCCCAGGCTGGTGCCCATGGCCATGAGCCGTGCCACGTTCGGCGCTTCACCACTCGCCGCCATCGCATACAGCACATTGGCGTTCGCACCGTCGAGGAGAAATCCCACCACGTGATCCGGCGTCGGGGACGAGCGATCGATCATGTCCTCCTGCACATCGCCATCCTGTCGGCGCAACAGTGCGTCCGGGCGAGCGTCACCGTTGAGCCCAACCCCTTCGACCATCCCTGGCTCCACCCCCATGAGCGAAAGCACGGTGGGGGCAACGTCGACGAGGCGGCACGCTTCCGGTACCACGCCGCGTTGCGCCACTCCGCAGCCCGCCATCACGAATGGCGCGCGGGCCTGCACCACACCGATCGATCCGTGCTCTCCGAGATGCCCACCCTGGTCGGCCCAGTTGTGGGCGCTGGTATGAATCGCCACGAGGTCTGGGGCGGCAGGGGCGTCGAAAAGCTGGGCCACCTGCTCGTAGGCGAACGGGTACGACGTGGTGGTGCGGTCGGGATGCGGATTGGCCCGTTCAGCGTCGAGTGGGGAGAAGCGGTCGGTGGCCTGATCGGCGAGTGGGTTTCGGCCCTCGACTGCCACAACGTCGAACTCCCACCCGCTTCCCCGGCTCCGGCGTTGGAACCGCACCCGCCCGTCCGTGGCGGCCGCTTCGTACGTATCGGGCCGTTCGGTATCGCGGAGGACGAGGTCCACGATGCGCGCCATGGCGGGGTCGAGCAAGGCTGCTTCTGCCTTGGCCACGTCGGCGAGGTGCTGGTCGGACCGTGGACGGAGCGGAGGATCGATCACCGACATGTCAACGAACGTAGCAACACCACTTCTGTCGTGCTCGACCGTTCGATGAACGTCCGGTGAACGGTGTTCCACCGGCCCGTGTGCAGTCCGGTGATTCAGCCCGGTGATTTGCCGTCGGTCTCGGTTTCTTCCCCAACGTTGGACGGCCGGTCGAAAAGTTCGTTCATGTCGAAACGAACCGCGCCGTCGGGAAGATCGGTTTTCTCCTCCTGGTTCTCGTCCGATCGTCCGTCGTCGAGCGCCTGAAAGTTGGTGGCGGAGGTTTCGTGACGCTGCCGGACACGATCCGCCCAGTCGGAGTAGCGCGCCTCTTCCTGCTGTCGCTGTTTCGACTTCGGCGGATCACCCAGCCCGGAAAACGACGCGGGGACACCGTCGGGGCCCTTCACGGTCAGTCGTTCCTGGTCTTGCGGTCGGCCTCTTTGGCCTTTTTGTCGACCCGTTTCTCCTTGAGGCTCTTGCCTGCCTTCTTGCCGGTCTTGTCGTTCGGGGACTTGTCGCCCATGACGGGCCTCCAGGGTTTGATGGACAGGATGCCGGCGGCAACAGCCAAGACAAGCGGGCGAAGGCATAGGTCTGCCTACGGCGCCGACTCGGAGCGAGGTGTGTCCCGACGGTGCTCCGGTGAGGCGCCCGGCCTGCACGGGGCGACAGCGCAAGCGGCCGTCCCGCCCAAACAAGGCGACTCGTCGGAGTTGATGTGGGCGCAGGCTACACCCCGTCGGGGATTTGGGGGCCCGTGGCCAGCCCGTCCATCCTTTTCCCATGAGCGCCCCCTCCTCCCCGCAGAAGTTCGGTACCGGCAACGCCTACGACTTCCTCGCGATCGACACCCTCCTGTCGGACGAGGAGCGCCTGATGCGCGACACCGTCAAACAGTTTGTGGCCAACAGGATCTTGCCCGACGTCGCCGACTGGTTCGAACAAGGCACCTTCCCCAAGGAGTTGGCGAAGGAGATGGGCTCACTTGGGTTGCTCGGGATGCATCTCGAAGGGTATGGCTGTGCCGGCACCTCGGCAGTCGCCTATGGCCTCGCCTGTCTGGAACTCGAAGCGGGCGACTCGGGTGCTCGTTCGTTTGTGTCGGTGCAGGGCTCGCTAGCCATGTTTCCGATCTGGAAGTTCGGTTCGGAGGAGCAGAAGCAGGAGTGGCTCCCCCGAATGGCTTCCGGTGAAGCCATCGGCTGTTTCGGTCTGACCGAATCCGACTCGGGATCCGACCCCTCATCGATGCGCACCTTCGCCAAACAAGAACCGGGCGGCGACTGGATCCTCAACGGCTCGAAGATGTGGATCACCAACGGCAGCGTGGCCGACGTCGCGATCGTGTGGTCCCGAACCGACGATGGCATCCGCGGCTTCATCGTCCCGACCGACACCAAGGGATTCTCGGCCCCGCTGATCCACAAGAAGGTGAGCCTCCGAGCATCGGTCACCAGTGAGCTGGTGATGGACGACGTTCGACTCCCCGACAGTTCGCGACTCCCCGAGGTGAGCACCATGCGAGGCCCGCTCTCCTGTCTCAACGAGGCCAGGTACGGGATCCTGTGGGGCGCGGTCGGAGCCGGTCGGGCCTGCTACGAGTCGGCGCTAGAATACGCCAAGGAACGTGTGCAGTTCGACGTACCGATCGCCTCCTTCCAACTCACGCAGAAGAAGCTCGTCGACATGATGGTGAAGGTGAACACGGGCACCCTGCTCGCGCTGCATCTCGGCCGACTGAAGGACCAAGGCCAGTTGTCCTCCGCCCAAGTGAGCTTCGGCAAGATGGACAACGTTCGCGAAGCACTCTGGATCGCACGGGAGGCGCGCTCGGTACTCGGCGCCAACGGGATCACGCTGGAGTACCCCGTCATCCGACACATGAACAATCTCGAGTCGGTCTTCACCTACGAGGGCACCAACGAGATCCACACCCTGGTGCTTGGCCAGGCCATCACGGGGCTCAGCGCCTTCTCCTGACCGCGTGGACCGGCAAATGTCCAGCGAGATACGTGCTGTATGCTGCGCTGTATGTCGTCGACTCGTACGCAGATCTACCTCACCGAAGAACAACGGCGCCGCATCGATGCCATCGCCGCCGCACGAGAGGTGCCGATGGCAGAAGTGATCCGCGATGCCGTCGACGCGTACATCGTTGCGCAACCCGACGTGGCCCCCGCCCTTCGCGCCTCCTTTGGCGCCGTTCCCGATGCCGCCGTTCCGCCACGATCCGAATGGTCCCATCGTGGCTGACGTGCTCGTCGACACCGACATCTTCATCGACCACCTACGAGGCGCGGTCGAACTGAAGCCGGGAAAACATCGATTGCACTACTCGGTCATCACGCGAACCGAACTCTTCGCCGGCAACGCAGGGACCGACATCATCACCCAGCTGCTCGCACCCTTCCACGAGGTCCCAGTGGATCGCGCCGTCGCTGAACGGGCCGGTCGCATTCGCCGCGAATCCGGCGTCGCCATACCAGATGCGTTGATCGCCGCGTCGGCCCTTGAGCACGGGCTGTCGGTCGCAACCCGAAACACCAAACACTTCGCGCCGATACGCGGGATCCGAATTCGCTCGCTCCCCCGCTGACGCGCCGCACCTTCCGTCTAACGCCGGAGCGGGCGACCGGTGCGGACATCGCGCACGATTGAGCTCGCCACCACTCGGAGCAGTGGCTCCGTGCCGCCTTCGAGCACCACGAGGGCGTCGCGGCTCACGCCGTTGCTCACCGAAACTCGACGACGACCCACACGCAACGTTGCCGAGCGGCCTTCCATTCGCACGGCGACCGCCAGCGGCACCGGCGACAGCAGGAGGCCGGTGCGAACCAGCGTGTGACCGAGGTAGGTGGGCGCCGCCTCAACCAACAGGTGAGCCACAAGGTTCGGCGCGTCATCGTCGTGATCACCAGCAACGAACTGTGCGGCCGGTAGACGGGGCGCGAGATCGGTGAGGGTGCGCATCACCAACGCCGTCGCGGCCATCGGGGCAACGAAGGGGAGGGCGAGCCCGACGACGGCGGCGTCCTGAAGCGCCACGACGGGGGCAGATGGCCGGCGCCCGAGAAGTCGTTCGAGCGTTCCATCGGCCGTGTTGCCCACCAGATTGCCGAGTTCGGCGTGAGCGACGACGGCTCGAACCGATCGCACCATCGCCGGCGGATACGTCGCCTCCAGCACCGTGGTATCGAGCGGACGGCCCTCCTCGGCACACGAACGGGCATAGACAAAGAGCGGCTCGAGAAACTCTTCGGGGTCGCGCTGACCGAGAAACTCCAGCCACGACGCGTGCACCCAGGCCGACCACCGACACCCGTTGACTTCGGTGACCGCGAGCACCAGCTGTTCTCGGGTGCGGGCCGACACACCAGCACCAGGACGGTAGGCGTCGACCAGGCCGGCAGCGACCTTCATCAATTCTGCCAACCAACGCCCCACGAGTAGCGGCGTCGCGGTCGGGCGATCGAACGAGTCCTCCATGACGTGGAGATCGTACCCCGTCAGGTGGTCCCCCACCGCTGAGCCGCTCGCGATCCTTGCGCGGCTATCACCCCGTCATCACCGGGGAACCGTGGTGGGCCACCATCTTCCAGTCGGCCCCTACCAAGGTGAACACGTTGATCGCCGTGACCGTTGCGCTCGAGTCGGCGTCGAGGATGTTCTCGTCGATGGTCACCCAGGCGGTATCGCCGTGCACCACGACGGATTCGTTCGTGAGGATGAACTGCAATCGTTGCGGGCCGTTGAACATCGCCGCCCAACTCGACGCCACGCTGGCCCATCCCCGCAGCACGGTCCACCCCGGGTGCACGCAACTGACACGATCGCTGTGCTCCCAGGCCTCCGACATCGCATCGAGGTCCGCTGCTTCGAAGGCTGCGTAGAACGCACGTGTTGCGGCGAGCACATCGGCGAGCGATGCCGATCCGGCGTGCTCGGCCGTGGGGGCGGGATCTTCGGTGGAGTCGGGCGTGGGGTCGATCTCGAGACTCTAGGGGGTGAGTCCCGACTACTTCCCGCCGCCTGAACCCGTGCATCGAAAGGGGTTGACCGCGCCGTGGATCCAGACCGATCTCCCATCAGATCGCGGCAGAGAATCGACATCGAATCGACACACCGGGAGCTTTTCTCGGCCGAGGCCGACCCCTACAATGCCTAGGCCAAATGACCCAGGAATAGGTCTAAAGGCCTACACGATGCGGACCGATACCTTCCCCATGACCGACGCCACACCTGCTCCCGAACCGGCATCACTGCCCGGTGAGCATGGTGTGCGCGTCGAACGCCTCCCCGCCGTCGACGCCATTCTCGATGCGCTGCCCGTGGAGTTCTGCGTGGCGTGTCACGGCAGCCTCCGGCTGGCAATCGGCCCATCGGGGATGTTCGTCCTCTCGACCCCCCCCGCCCACGGGCCAGCGGAACCCCGAGCGGTGGAAGTGATACGAGTCGCGGCCGACACTCGCTCGGCGTTGGCCGACCACCTGAGCTGGGTGCCCTTCGTCGACGCGTTGCTGGTCACCGAACGTGGTCGCCAGCAGCCAGTTGGTTCCCCGTCGCTCGCCTCGGTCCCGATCGACCTGCTTCGGGTCACCCTTGTCGAGGGCCGCACCGTCGTCACTGCCAAGCTGCTCAGCTCGGTCCGCCAACTGCTTCGCGACGATCAATTCCAGCCGTGGGCCTTCTGCCTGCCAGGCAGCACCACCATCGACCTTTCCGACTCGGCTCGCTCGGTCACCGCCCCGGGTTGAACACTGTCGGGGTGCCTCCCGACTTCCCCGCCACCCCTCACCCGATCGTCGCGCCCTCCTCGGACCGGACGCGGATCGCGATCCACGATCTCGGCGGCGCGGGGCCACCCCTGTTGCTGTGCCACGCCACGGGATTCCATGGCCGAGTTTGGGAACCGGTTGCGACGACGCTTTCCGACCAAGCGCACTGCTACGCGCCGGACTTGCGAGGCCATGGTGATTCTCCGGTTGCGCCCGACGCCACGATGGACTGGTGGGATTTCGCCGATGACGTGCTGGCCACGATCGACGCGCTCGGACTGTTCGACGTGCGGGCGGCCGGACACTCGAAAGGTGGCACGGCGCTCCTCCTCGCGGAACTCGTGCGTCCCGGAACGTTCTCCAGCCTCTACCTCTTCGAACCGATCGTGTTCCCTGAGAAGGGGCTGCCCTCCGATCGCTCCGCCACGAACCCACTCGCCACGTCCGCGCGGCGCCGTCGATCTACCTTCGAGTCGTTCGATGCGGCGATTGCCAACTACGCCGCCAAACCACCCCTCGATGAGTTGGCGCCCGACGCCCTCGACGCCTACGTGCGCCACGGATTTCGGCCCGATCCGGCGGGCAAGGTCCACCTCAAGTGCCTGCCCGAGGTGGAAGCGAGCATCTACGAGATGGGGAGCCAACACGGCGCGTTCGCCCGCCTCTCGGAGATCAACTGCTCGGTCACGGTGGCTCGCGGCAAGCCGGCACCGTTCGGTCCTTCCGCGCTCCCCCCGGCAATCGTGAATGCGCTCGCGGATGGACACCTTGAGGAGCACCCCGATCTGGGCCATTTCGGACCACTCCAGGATCCGGCCACCATCGCGCACTGCATCGCCCGGGCGCTCGGGTTCACAAGCTGATCGCGGCCATCCGGCTGCAGAGGGCCAAAAGGCGGAAGCATCGCCCGAGGACGCCGCGAGAGGCGAAGCTGGCTGGCGAGATGCGCGACCTACTTCCGGTTCGGCACGGGCTCAGCCGAACTGGGGCGGCCGTCGCTCGCGATGGCTCGCCAAACCTTCGGCTGCCTCGGGCCCGCCGAAGCCCAGAAACTCCATGGCGAGGGATGCATCGAACGTGGCCGCTTGGGCGCGGTACCAGTGGTTCAGCGTGTGTTTGGTCGCTCGCAGCGCGTGCTGCGCTCCTCCGGCGAGTTGCACCGCCACTTCGAGCGCACGATCCTGCACGGCGTCGTCGTCGACACAAAGCGACACCAGTCCGATGCGTTCGGCCTCTTCACCCATGAGGGTGTCACAGGTGAGCAGGTAGAACTTCGCCTTCGCCATGCCGCACAGCAGCGGCCAACAGATCGCCGCGTGATCGCCGGCGGCCACACCGAGGCGCGTGTGACCATCGATGATCCGTGCGGTCCGCCCGACGACCGAAACATCGGCGAGCAGGCCCGCCACGAGCCCCGCGCCGACGGCGGGGCCATGCATCGCGGACACCACCACCTTTGAACAGTTGATCACGTTCATCACCAAGTCGCGCGCCTCTCGCATCACACGCATCCGGGTGTCGAAGTCGGCCATGATCCCGTCGATCAACTCGAAGCTTCCCCCTGCGGAGAAGGCCTTGCCGGCACCCCGGAGCATCGCCACGTTGGTGTCTGGATCACGGTCGACGGCCAGCCAGACATCCGCCAACTCCCGATGAACATCGGCGTCAACCGCGTTGAGACCCGGCCCATCCAGCGTGATCCGGAGCACCTTGGGGGCGGGCCGATCGAACGTCAAATGCGGAAATGCGGCGTAGTGATCCATTGGACGCACTTTACGATCCCATGGGAGAAACACCCGCGGAAGGATCGCGCCGTCGGTCCAACGCCTCTATCGCTGTCAGAGGGGGTCGGTAGGGTGAACGCATGGCCCTGCCGCTCCCCACGTCGCTCTCCCCCTCGAAGGTGAGCTCCTTCACGGATTGCGCGCTGGCATTTCGCTATTCGGCGATCGACAAGCTGCCGGAGCCTCCACAGGTGCACACCACCCGGGGCACCCTCGTCCATGCCGCACTGGAGCGGCTCTTCGTGCTTCCGGCCGCGGAACGAACGCTTGCCGCGGCCCTTACCTGCTTGTCCGATGCCTTCGACGCCACGCAGCACGACCCCGACTATTCGGATCTCCACCTCGACAACGACGCCGAACAGCAGTTTCTCGACGACGCCGAACGGCTCGTACGGAACTATTTCGAACTTGAGGATCCCGCCACGATCACGCCGATCGGCATCGAGCTGTTCCTCGCGCTCAAGTACGACAACCTCCTGCTCCGCGGGATCATCGACCGCCTTGAGCTCGACCCCAACGGCGAACTGGTAGTCACCGACTACAAGACCGGCAAGGCACCAAAACAGCAGTTCGAACAAGGGCGGTTCGGTGGCGTCACGTTCTATTCGTTGCTCTGTGAGCAGCTGTTCGGGCGCCGACCGGTAAGGGTGCAGCTCTTGTACCTGGCTGATCCCGTCGTCGTCACCCTTGCCACCACCGACCGTGCCAATCGAAACCTCGAACGCAAGGTGAAGGCCATCTGGACCACGATCGAGAAGGCCTGCGCCGAGGAAAATTTTGCCCCCCGCCCCTCGAAACTGTGCGACTGGTGCGCCTATCAGGCGCAGTGCCCGGCCAAGGGCGGTGCGATTCCCGCGTACGTCACGCCCCGTGGAGGTGAGCCATCGCCGGGCACATGAGCGAAAGAACCCGACGCCCACAACCAGCCCATTCCGCCGTGCCTCTATGCTCCCCGCCGTGAGCACCGACCACCCCCTGCCCGAGCCCACTCCGCACGAGGCATCCACCACGGTGCGCCGGTTCGACCACGCCGTCGACGCCTTCTTCGAGCGCACGACCCGCGGCAAGGAGCCGATCGACCGCCTGATGTACGGGGCCACCGAACTAGGCGACTTCGGCCTCATCTGGGGGTGTTTGGCCTGGGCGAAGGCCTTGGCGGGCGAGGAGCAGACCACGAAAGCGGTGCAGATCACGGCCACGCTTGCGGTGGAGTCCGTACTCGTGAACGGGGTGATCAAGAACGCGTTCAGGCGGGAGCGACCGGTGTTCCAGGGCGACCGTCCCCACCACCTCCGAATCCCGCTCACCACGAGCTTCCCCTCCGGTCATGCCAGCTCGGCGATGGTGGCGGCGATCCTGCTGTCCGATGGAGCGCGATTCCCCGCCGCGTACTTCGCCGTCGCCGGCGTCGTGGCCGCCAGCCGAGTGCACGTGAAGATTCACCACGCCTCCGACGTGCTCGGCGGCCTTGCCGTGGGCGCCGTGATCGGGCTTGGCGCTCGCACGGTGCTCCGACGTCGCAACAGGGAATAGGGCGGGGCGGCGGCAACGTTCCAACGTGCATGACGATCTCGTTCGCCGTCACCTGGGACTACCGGTGCCCTTTCGCGCGCAACTTTCACGACCACATGGTGGCGGCGATCCAGGCGGGTGCGGACTGGAAGGTGCACTTCGTTCCCTTCTCGCTGACCCAGACCCACCGCGACGAAAACGTCGCCTCGGTCTGGGACGACCCGACCCAGGATTCCGGCCTGCTGGCGCTGCAGGTCGGGGTGTTGGTTCGGGACGAGCATCCGGAGACGTTCCCACTTGTGCATCGTGATCTTTTTGCCGTCCGGCACGACGAGGGGAATCGCCTCACCGACGCATCACTTCTCGCCGCTGTTGTTTCCCGCCACAACCTCGATGGCGAAACCATCACGGCTCGGGCAATTGCCGGCGAAGCCATCGACACCATCCGATCGGAACATGAGCGGGCGGTCAACGACCACGGCGTGTGGGGCGTCCCCACCGTGATCGCCCACGACGCTGCCGTGTTCATCCGACTGATGGATCGCAGCAACGGCGACGCCGAGCGCAGTCGACTCTCGATCGAACGGGCCGTCTCGCTGCTCGGCTGTTGGCCCGAGCTCAATGAGTTCAAACACGTCTCCATTCCCCGCTGACGTCACCTAGCCCCACGTGCGGCGGTCGGCGATTCACAAGATTCCGGGTCGACGGACGATCCCCGAAGCCCCCGACGAGGCACCCCGCTACCCTGCGGCCATGGCGAACCCCGACCTTTCCAACCCCACACCGGCCGACCTCACACCGGCCGACCCCACAACGTCGGGTTCCCCTCCATCCGACCTCTCCCCGTCGGAGCGGAAACCCCGAGAGGTCCGCGAGATCCGCAACGAACGCCGCATGTCCGACGTCGAGGCGATGATGTGGAACGTCGAGAAGGATCCGTATCTCAGTTCTACCTTCGGCAGCATCACGGTGCTGGAGAAGGCGCCCGACTTCGATCGACTTCGACGACGACTGCTGGTCATGGTGCGGCGCATTCCCCGCCTCCACCAACGGGTGAGTCCGGCATTGGGACGGCTCGCCCCGCCGGAGTGGCAGGACGACCCCGATTTCGACATCGACTACCACGTACGACGAGTGGCCCTTCCCGCTCCCGGCAGTCAACGACAACTCTTCGATTTCGCCACCCACTTCGTGCAACAACCGTGGGAGCGCACACGGCCGCTCTGGGAGTTCGTTGTGGTCGAGGGGATGGCCCATGGCGGCGCCGCCATGGTGCAGCGAATGCATCACACCATCACCGATGGTGAGGGCGGCATCCGCATGTCCGAGCAGTTCATCGACATCGTGCCCGACGCGCCCGATGTCGAGGAGGTCGTGATCACGCCGTCCGCGCCAGATCCCAGCAACATCCTCGAAACCGCGCAGGAGACGGTAGGCCACGGCATCCGCCGGTCGCTCGGCGTCGTCCAGCGCGCCGCCAGCGGGCTCCCGGATCTTCTGCTTCATCCCGTCCGCATCGCCAATTTCGGTCCCGACCTTGTGGAAACGGCGAGATCCACCATGCGTCAAGTCACCGTCACCGATGGCGCGCACTCGCCGCTCTGGACGGAGCGATCGTTACGCCGCCGACTCGATGCCATCGACGTCGACTTCGACGAGGCGTATGCCACCGCAAAGGCCCTCGGCGGCAGTCTCAACGACTTCTTCGTGACGGGGGCGGCCCGCGGCGCCGGGGCCTACCACGCCGAACGTGGTCTGCCGGTTGAGTCGCTTCGGATGGCGATGCCGATCTCCACCAGAAAGGACCGATCGGCCGGCGGCAACAGCTTCGTCCCCACGCGGGTCGTGGTACCCACCGACATCCCCGACCCGATCGATCACTTCGCCGAGGTGCACGCCAGGCTGAACGCGACCAAACAAGAAAAGGCCATCGGTGTCATGGAGCACGTCGCCGGTTTGGTAAACGTTCTGCCCACCTCGGTGCTGGTTCGTTTCGCCCGTCAGCAGGTGGAGACCGTCGACTTCGCCACGAGCAACGTGCGGGCCGCCAACTTCGACCTATTCATCGCCGGTGCCCGCATCACCGCGAACTATCCCATAGGCCCGCTCAGTGGTACCGCCTTCAACCTCACCATGATGAGCTACAAAGGCCAACTCAACATGGGGCTCCACACCGACACCGGCGCCATCGACGATCCGGCATCACTACGAGATCACATCGCCGAGGCCTACCGAGAGTTGCTGGCGTCGCACCCCTGAGCCGGTCGCACCCCTGATCGCCTCGTGACTCTGGCGGCGTAGTTCACCCGGCGGCGCGACCGACACGTATCGCTTTCTGCTCACGAAGGCGATGCTGGTCGAGGTCCTGAAAACGACAAGATCCCGGCCTGGGCCGGGATCGTTTCGCGCAAGGCTTGTGCCGCGTCGAACGCGTGCCTTCGCCCTGTTCTGCTAATTGACGGAAACGGCTTCCGAGGCCGCCAGCAGCGTGCGAACGTCGAGGAGCAGGTCGCTCATCTCGTCGGTGGACACCAGCTCTCGATGCTGGAGGTGCATAAGACCCTGATCGATCAAGGCGAGCACCTCGGTGATCATGGTGGTATCGGTTTCCTTGATATCGGTCATCGAGACTCCCGAACTTGGCCCCGCCGGGAAGGTGTGGGGCGACTACGTCCACCTTACCCACCGCGGGCCCCTACGCGGTTTCATGTTCGTGAACAAACGCGCGTCCGGCGCAACAAGATCGCGTCAAGGACCCCCGGCACGACGGCCCGCAGTGGCAATGCGGCGTTCCTGGCCTACCCTCTCGGAGTGGGCTACCTGCTCAAACATCGACTCGGACGCGGCGGCATGGGTGTGGTCGACCTCGCCCTCGACCCTTCCGGCCGACCCGTCGCCCTCAAACGTTTGGCCGTCACCGGGAGCGTTGACGACCTTGAACGAGCCCGCGCTCGTCTACGGCGCGAGGTCGAAGCCTTACGTCAGGTGCGTCATCCTGCGATCGTTTCGCTTCTCGACGTCATCGACGATGGTGACGATCTCGTACTCGTGATGCCGTACCTCTCCGGCGGTTCACTGGCCGATCGGGTGCTCGCAACTGGGCCGCTGCCGCACGTCCAGGTGGTGCAGATCGCCGAGCGACTGCTGTCGGCCTTGGCCACCATCCATCGCAGTGGCATCGTGCATCGCGACTGCAAGCCTGCCAACGTGTTGTTCGACATCGACGGTCGGGCGTTTCTCACCGACTTCGGCGTCGCCACACTGCGAGATGCCACCGGTGGCCTCACCGAGTCCGGCGCGATCGTTGGAACCCCCGCCTTCATCGCTCCCGAACAGGCCCGTGGCGAACCACCGAGCACGGCTGCTGATGTTTTCGCCCTCGGCGCCACGCTCTGGTTCGCCGCCACCGGCGAAGCGGTGTACGGCGATACGGATGGGCACACCATGCTGCGCCGCGCCGCGATGAACGGGCTCAGCGCCGACCTCCGACGTCTCGACCAACCGCTGGCGGCGCTCCTCGCTCCCATGTTGCACCCCGACCCGCGCCAACGCCCGAGCGCGGCCCGACTGGTTGGCGGTCCCCAAGGCACCGATCCGTCCGCTCGCCGCCCCGCCGTCCCTGCTGAACAACGCCGCATGCCCAGCGCCCCGCCGCATGGCGCAGCCGCCGGGGCTTGGCCCCGCGAATCCGTGCCCGCCAGTTCCGGCCAAGGAATGCCGCGACCCGCCCCGGCGTATCCGGCCGCCACTGCCGCCCCTCCTCACCCGCCCCAACCGGCCCGCCTGGCCCGCAGCGCCAAACCCCCTCGTGCGCCACGCCCACCACGTCGGGCCAGCCGTTCGTCGCCGGGGACGCCCCGTCGACCCCGCCGGCTCCCCGTAGCTCTCACGGTGGGTGCGATCACCGCCGTAGGTGTAGGCGCACTCGTCGTGTGGTCGCAATCCCCGCGCATCGCTCCCACCACCACTCGCGGCGCCCTTGCGATCGGGGCCGTCGGTCCCACCACCACGTGCGTGCCCCTTCCGTACCAACCGTGTGGAAAACCGACGGCGCCGTTCACCGATGGCCGCGTATGCACCAACAACCACGCCGACTACGACACCAAGCCCGAGAACGGTTGCGAGGCGGCCCCCGATGCCGTCGACGGCCGGCCACTCGAAACCACCATCCAGGCCAACCTCGTACCAACCACCGACACCGATTCCTATCCGCTTCACGTCGATGACAACTTCTCGTTCTCGTGTGACGGCCGTGTCGACCTCACCCTCACTGGCCCAAAGGAATCCACGCTTGTCCTCGAGGTGCTCCAAGGGAACTCCGTGATCGGGCAGGCCACCAGTCGTGATGGTTCCGCGGGCCGGGTCACCCTCCGTGAGCCCAACTGCGGCGGTGACGACGTCGCCGACCTCTCGGTTCGGGTACGGGCCAGCAAGGGCGCCACGCCGTCTGCCGCCTCCTACAAGATCACCCGCACCGGCAACTTCTGATCCGACGACCGCCGACCGCCGACCGACAGCCGCACGCGCGCCGGCGATCGAAGAACGCTGTTCTGCACCCGCGCAGAGGAACAGTTTGCCCCGCCTCCGGATCGACCGTCGTGCACGCTCTTCATCGAAGGACGGGATCGCCGGCGAGGTAGGGTGCGCGGCCATGACCTCCACCGCCGTCGGCGTCACGTTCGCCAGCCTCATGAACCTCGGGCTCGATGCGGCCCACACCACCGCTGCTTGGGCGGAAGAGTTGGGTTTCGGGTCCTTCTGGACGGCAGAGACCACCGGCCCCGAGGCCTTTGCCACGTTGGCTTCGGCGGCCCACGCCGCCCCCTCCATCGACCTTGGCACCGGCGTCCTTGCCCTTCAGCTCCGAACGCCGATGCTCGCAGCGATGGGAGCCGCTACCTTGCAGGCCATCCGACCGGAGCGCGACATCCTCCTCGGCGTGGGCATCTCCTCACCGGTGGTCACGGGGCAGTGGCATGGCGCCCCGTACGGCGATAGGCCGCTCGCCCGAACACGGGAGTACCTCACCCTCGTGAGGGAGTGCCTGTCGGGCGAGGCCGTCAGCTTCACCGGGGATTTCTGGTCGTGCTCCCGCTTTCGTCTGGGGATCAAGCTCGGCGATCGGCGCCCCAAACTTGTGCTGGGGGCGCTCAATGAAGGCATGTTGCGGCTCGCCGGTGAGGTCGCAGACGGCGTGCTGCTCAATTACCTACCGGCATCACACGTGCCCTGGTCGATCGAACGAGTTCGGGAGGGCGAGGCCAAACGCACCGACGGCAAGACCTGCACCGTGTACGCCTACGTGCACGCCGGCATCTGCGAGCGCTCCGACGGGATCGACTACGCCCGCCGCGATCTTTTCTCCTACGCGGTGGTCGATTCCTACGCCAAGAACTTCGAACGGGCCGGTTTCGCCGAGGAGGTGGCCGCCATCCGTGGTCACCACGCCGCCAAGGAACGAGACCAGGCCCTCGCCGCCGTATCCGATCGGTTTGTCGACGCCATCGATGTGATGGCCGACGCCGACGGCGTAGCCGCGGCGATCACGGCGTACCGCGACGCCGGCGTCGACGTCCCGGTGTTGATGCCGCTCCCCTGGGGACCCGACCGTCTCGGCGTCGTCCGTGCCACGATGGTCGCGGCCGCCGGCCACTGAACCGGGCCCTACGGTCTCCACCCCAATCCCGACGAAAAGGACACACGTGACCGAAGTCGTGCATGCCGTTGAGGGAAAGGTCATCGCCATCACCGGAGCCGCCAGCGGGATCGGTGAAGCGTTGGCCCGGTGCTTCGTTTCCCACGGCGCCGCCGCGCTCGCCCTCACCGACATCAATGGGCCTGGCGCCGAATCGCTCGCCACACAACTCCAACAAGAACACGACGTGCCCGTCTTCGTCAACGCGACCGACGTGAGCGACGAGGCCCAGATGGTCACGTTCATCGACAACGCCGAGGCCGCTGTCGGCCCGCTCGATCTCTTCTGTGGGAACGCCGGGATCTTCGTGTTCGGCGGCCCGGAAGCAACCAACGCCGACTGGGATCGCATCATGGGCGTCAACGTGATGGCCCACGTCTACGCCTCCCGTGTGCTCGTCCCCCGGATGCTCGCTCGGGGCGGCGGCACCTTCATGCTCACCGTGTCCGCCGCGGGGATCCTCACCCAGATCGGGTCGGCTCCGTATTCCGTCACGAAGGCTGCGGCCCTGTCGTTCGCCGAGTGGTTGAGCATCACCTACGGCGAGCGCGGGCTCACCGTCCACGCCCTCTGCCCCCAGGCGGTTGCCACGGCGATGACCGCAGGCATCGACGGCGGAGGTGTCGCCGGCGTCGATGGCATGTTGTCGGCCGACGACGTCGCGTCGGCCGCGCTCGATGGCCTCGCAACAGGCGCGCTACGTATCCTTCCGCATCCCGAGGTGGCGGAGTACGGACGGCGCCGCGCCGACGACAACGAGCGGTGGTTGCGCGGCATGCGCCGACTCCAAGCGATGTTCAGCGACTTCGTGCCCCCCGTCCCCGGCTCGTAACCGTTCACCGTGGCCGACAAACCCCTGTTTGAGCCTCGTGCCGTCGCTCCGCCGCGACGCCGCCGGCCGGCCAACACGGAACCCACGGGTCGTGGCTGGACCGACGCCTCCCTCGCCGAGCTCGGGCTCGCCGAAGGCGACACCGTTCGGTTTCGTCGGTCCACCGATGGCAGCTGGAAACAAGCCACCGTCGAACGGCGAGAAAAGGACGGGAGCCTGGGGCTGCGTGACGTCAAAGGCGCCGCCCGAGCGGTGCCGATCGATCAAGTGCAGGTGCGACGTCACGGTCCAAAGGGCGGCCTGCGTTGGATCGGCTTGGCCGACCAGGCAACGGCCGACGAACAGCTTCGCCTGCTGTAGGTGTGGCTACCAGCTGAAATGTCACCGCCAAGAAACCACCAGACGGGCGACGAAGCCGCCCCCGACCCCACCCGAGCCGCCCCCGACCCCACCCGAGCCGCCCCCGACCCCACCCGAGCCGTCTATGAAGCACGCGCCGGCGAATGGCGAGAACTCCGACGGCCGGGCCCGTCGGCGGAGGTCCGCCACCTGATCGGTCGGCTGGCCGGGTCCGCTGGTGCGGCGACAGTGGTCGACCTCGGCTGCGGGCCGGGCTGGTACGCCGCCCAGCTCGCGAATGCCGCCCACAACGTGATCGGGATCGACAACGCCCGAGCGATGCTCGAGCTCGCCCGCGTCGAAGCACCCCATGCCCGTTTTGCGCAGGCCGACCTCCACCACCTGCCGTTCCGAACCGGGAGTGTGGGCGGTGCGGTGGCCTCGAAGAGCTACGTGCACCTCCCCCGGTCCTCGGTGCCGCTGGCGCTCCACGACCTCCACCGCTGTGTCGCCCTCGATGCGCCGGTATACCTCCACTTGTTCCCCGGCGACCACGAGCACCACCAGTTCCCCGACGACGACTTTCCGGGACGACGATTCTCCGGCTGGCCGGTTCCGCTGCTTCAGGCTGTTCTGCTCGGTGCCGGGTTCACGATCGACGACCTCGTGCACCGCGCCCCACCATCAGGTAACGGTGGGGTCGGCGGGCTGCACGTCCAACTCCGTCGGGCCCGAACCCTTGCCGACACCGTCGGACCCGGGATGCGACTCCTCGTGGTCGGCCTCAACCCCAGCCTCTACGCCGCTGATGCGGGCGTAGGCTTTGCACGCCCAGGGAACCGCTTCTGGCCCGCCGCGCTCGCCGCCGGCCTGGTCACCAGACCCCGTGACCCCCGCCATGCGTTGGCACACCACGGATTGGGAATGACCGACGTGGTGAAACGAGCCACCGCCCGGGCCGACGAGCTGACGGCAGCGGAGTACCGAGCCGGCGTTGATCGACTCGACCTGCTCTCCCACTGGCTCCAGCCGCAGGCACTGTGTTTCGTGGGGCTCGCCGGCTGGCGGGCCGCCGTCGATCGGAAGGCCATGGCGGGCGCGCAGAGCCGGACGATCGGAGGTCGTCCCGTGTACGTCATGCCCTCGACCAGCGGGCTCAACGCCCGCAGCTCGTTGGCGAGCCTCACTGACCACCTACGCGAGGCCGCCAGCGTCGATTGACGGGTACGGTGCCGCCATGCGCGTCCGCCTCGAACCTCACGATGAGTACCTCCATGAGCTCGGCCCCGAGCCCACCTTCAACGAAAGCATGTACTTCAACGTCTACGACCCCGTCGCCAACATCGGCGGGTTCTTCCGGCTCGGCAATCGGGCGAACGAAGGAACGGGCGAGATGACCGTGTGCCTCTACCTACCCGACGGGCGGGTGGCATTCATGTTCAAACGGCCTGAGGTCACCACCAACGACGCCTTTGATGCCGCCGGGATGCGGTTCGATGTCGTAGAGCCATTCGAACACCTCACGGTGGCGTACGACGGCAAGGTGGTGCTGCTCGACCGCCCGCTCGACATGGCTGAGCCCCGTGAGGCGTTCACGAACAACCCCTACACCGAGTGCGTCGTGCGGCTCACCTATCGCCGGGTGAGCGCCATGTTCGGCGGCGAACCCGACGTGCCCCACGAAAAGCCCGGCGAGGAGTTCGCCAAAGGGCACTACGAACAACTCGTCTCGGCCACCGGATCCATCGAGGTCGACGGGGAGTCGTACAACATCAACGGGTTCGGACTTCGCGACCACTCCTGGGGCCCGCGCACCTGGCAGTCGCCCTGGTACTACCGATGGCTCACCGCAAACTTCGGAAACGACTTCGGGTTCATGGGATCTCGTATCGCGCGCAAGGACGGCGACGGCACCCGGGGCGGCTTCGTGTGGGAGAACGGGAACCTCCACCTCTGCGACGACTTTCAGTTGAGCACCACGTGGGACGACACCGGCCAGTACCAGACCAACATCAACGCAACCCTCTGTGCGCCGGGTGCCACGCCCGGGGCTGCTCGTCGCGCCTGGGCGATCAGCGGGCGGGTCCTGAACCTCATTCCCCTCCGGAACCGGCGCGACGGCCGCGTCACCCGGATCGCCGAGGGGCTTACCGAGTGGACGCTCGACGACGGTCGCGTGGGGTACGGCTGGAGCGAGTACCTCGACCAACTCATCGATGGCGTCCCGGTGGGAACCGGCGAATAGCTCACCACCCATTTGGGCCGTCAGCCCTCGCACCAAACCGCGGCCGCCCCGTCACCCGGACGTTCCGGACGTGGCTCAGCCGCCGGGTGCCCGCCCCTCATGTACGGACACCCGGCGCCTGAACAACTGATGCAACAGTCCGGACGATGGCGGGCGCCGCATCGCCATGCGGCGCCAGCCATTCGACCGTGCTTGCTCCCTTGAACGAAACGAGCGGACCAACCGGTCAGCTCGCCACCACCTGATCCCAGGCCTCGATCGTGTCACGCCATGCGTTGCGGGCCGATGGCGACACCGACCACGTGGGTACCAGTGCTTCGTCGGCGGCCATGCTGCCCTGCCGCGTGACCGCAGCGAGGAACTTCTCGAACTCCGGTTCGATGGAATCTCCCTCGCGCCAGCTGTTGTTGCGTGCGGCGGCCATAACCCGGCGAAGCTCGCCGAGCTCATGATCGATCGTGGAGACGTCATCCTGCCACGGGCGGGTTACCCGTTCCGCAGGCGTAGCGGCGAGGGGAGGCAGCTCTGCGATGGACATACCGTGATCATCGTCACACCGATTCGTCTGGTCAATAGGTCTTATAACTCTATTGATTAGATAAGGACGCTGTTTCTATCGATTCTCCACGGATTTGCTACGGTGACATCCGTGTCATCCGTCGCCGATCTCGCCGTCACCGACCGTGAAACCAAGGGCGAACGCACGCGCCGCCGCCTGCTCGACCTGGCGATCGAACGTTTTGGGGATCGTGGTTACCGAGCCACATCGGTGTCCGAGGTTGCCCGCGCCGCCGGCCTCACCCAGGCCGCGGTCTACGCCTACTTCGAGAGTAAAGAGGCCTTGTTCGATGCCGCCGTCGACGCCGACGCGGAAGCGAGCATCGTGGCATCGGTCGAGCGTGCCGCTGATGCCCCTGTCGGCCAACTCGTCCCACTGCTCCTCGTCTGTTTCTTGGCCGACATCGACAGCCATCCGTTGCTCAAGCGGGTGCTTGGCGGGTTGGAGCCCGAGGCGTTGCAGCGGTTGATCAACCTTCCGGCGCTCGCCAACCTCACCGCCGTCATCGCCGACAAGGTTCGCGCCGCCCAGCCCACTGGCGAAGTGCGCGCCGACATCGACCCCGAAATGTTTGCCAACGGCGCCGAGACGATCCTGCTCAGCTTGCTGATGAGCATTACGCAGGTCGGGCAGTCCACCGAGGCTCGCCGGCAGATGGGTGTTCTGTCCGTGTTCGACTCCGCCCTCCGCCCCAGCCCATAATTTTCGGATCCCAGACCCAACCCTCTCCGCCGAGCTCCAAATCATTAGATCTATACGGGCTATTGATTCTGGTGTAGTGTGAGGTCGTGACCGACCTCGCGACCCGCACTGAGGCCGAAACGGCCGACCTTGTCGCGTCGGCCGAGAATGCCGAAACGAAGGGCGAACGCACGCGTCGCCGCATACTTCAGATCGCGATCGAACGGTTCGGTCTTCGGGGCTACCGTGCCACATCGGTATCCGAGATCGCTCGCGCCGCCGACCTCACCCAGGCCGCCGCCTATGCCTATTTCGAGAACAAAGAGGCCCTCTTCCAGGCCGCCGTCGATGCCGACGCCGGTGCCCTCATCGATGAGGTAACCGAACGTGTGGCGGGCACACCGATACGTCAACTGATCCCGTCGGTCATTCTGTGGGCCGTCGTCGGGCTCGACGCCCATCCCCTCGCTCGTCGCCTGCTCTCCGGACAGGAGCCCGAGGAGATCCCTCGACTGGTGGAACTCTCGGCCATGCGTCGATTCGGCACGCTGCTCGCCGACGAACTGCGCCAGGCGAAGAACCGCGGCGAGGTGCGCAACGATCTTGAACCCGAACTCCTCGCCGCCGGGCTGGAGTCGTTGGTACTCGGCCTCCTGTTCACCACCGTGCTCAGTGGCACCTCCGCAACACAACGCCACCTCGACGGTGTCGTAGAGGCGTTCGACCTCATGTTGCGCCCATCGTTCTGATTCTCTCGGCTCGCCCAACGCATGGGAACCCCCGGCGCAACCGGTTGTGGTAAACACTGTTCACCGACGCGCCACCCATGCCAGGAGCCCCTGTGACCATCGACATCGACCCCACGTTGAGCCCGTTTCTCACCGGCAACTATTCCCCGGTCGCCGACGAGCTCGACATCGCCGACCTCCGCGTGACAGGAACCATTCCCGAGGCGTTACGAGGCGTGTACATGCGCAATGGGGCCAATCCGGCGTTCGCTCCCACCGGGAAGTACCACATCTTCGACGGCGACGGGATGATCCACGCCATCGAGATCGCCGATGGCAAGGCCTCGTACCGCAACCGCTTCGTGGAGTCTCGCGGGCTTCGTTACGAACGGGAGCAAGGTCACGCTGTATTTGGTGGCCTGTCGAACTGGGTGATGCCAAGCCCCGAGGTGATCGCCGCCGCCGGCATGATGAAGAACACGGCCAACACCAACGTCATCCGCCACGGTGGGAAATACCTGGCGCTGATGGAAGGGGCCCTGCCCACGGAACTCAACCGCGACCTTTCAACGGTGGGCGAATACGACTACGACGGTGCCCTCGCAACCGCGATGGCTCCGTCGATGACCGCCCACCCCAAATGGGACCCTGAAACCGGTGAATTGTTGTTCTTCGGCTACAGCCCGTTCCCGCCGTACCTCCGATACCACGTTGCGGATCGATCCGGAACGCTCACCAAGACCCTCGACATCGACCTGCCAAAGGCCGTGATGATGCACGACTTCGTGGCCACCGAACGTCACGTGGTGTTCTTCGACCTTCCCGCCGTGTTCGATGCCAACGCCATGCTCACGGGCGATGCCTTCATCCGGTGGGAGCCGAGCGCCGGCGCCCGCATCGGCGTGCTCCCCCGGGCCGCCACCAGCGGCGACGAGATCCGTTGGTTCGAGCTCGATCCGTTCTTCGTGTTCCACTTCATGAACGGCTGGGATGCCGACGACCGTACGGTGGTCGTCACCGGCTGCCGGTCCGCCGCAATGCCCACGTCTTTCGGTGACGACGAAGCTCCGGTGGGCGTGCATCCTCATCTTCATCGTTGGTCGATCGACTTGGTGAATGGGCAGATCACCGAGACCGAGCTCGACGACCGTCCGGCCGATTTCCCTCGGATCAACATGAGCCGATCCGGGCACGAAAACCGGTACGGCTACCTCGCCCACGCTGCTGGTTGGGAGGACGACACGGTGGAGTTCAACGGCGTGCTCAAGTTCGATTTCACTACCGGCACGAGTGTTCGGCACGAGTACGGGCCGACGACCGAGGGCGGGGAGGCGGTGTTCGCTCCCGATCCGAACGGCACGGCCGAGGATGATGGCTGGCTCCTGAACTTCGTGTTCGACCGTGTCACGCAAACATCCGAGTTCCGCATCGTCGATGCCCGCACGCTCGACGCTGAACCCGTCGCCCGAATCCACCTCCCCCGGCGGGTCCCCTTCGGGTTTCACGGGAACTGGATGCCAGAAGACGGTGCCCTCCCTAGCCACTGAGTCCGATTCGCCATCCGGCGGTGTTGCCCAGGGGCACGTCCTTGGTCGGTGTGATCCCAGTAGCCTGCCGCCCGCCCCAGGAATGGGGCAGAGGGCTCATTGTTCAGCGGGTACATGGCGGCTAGCCTCGGCGGCTATGACCAACGCGGCGCAGGCGGAAGACGACCAGGGTTCCCCCCTCTCACGACGATCGCTCATCGGGCGCGTCGGGGTGGGAGCCGGCATTGCGTGGGTTGCCCCCGTGGTGTTGTCCTCGCCCGCCTTTGCCCAGGGCACCTGCGTTGTCGATTCGGTGAACTGGCTGAATCACGAGTCGTCATTGAACGACCTCGCCACGAACAGCTTCCAGGTTGGTGTCGGGTCGCTTTCCACCATGACCGTCACGCTCGACACGAGCAACATCGGCAGCGGTACCGGTTCCACCACCTACGCCTCCACGGTTCCCCTGGGTGGCGAATCAGCCAGCTTTGCCGAGCTTTCGATCGATGCGTCGGCCGCCGGTGAATACATCGAGTTGATCTTCACGTTCGATAACCCTGTGGACGCCCTCGCCTTCACGTTGCTCGACATCGATCGCAGCCTCGGCGACTGGGCCGACCGTGTTTCGTTGTTCGCCGACTTGGCCGGCTCCGCCGTGCAACTCACTGGCGCTGATTTCACGATCACCAACGGAGTCAATGTCAACCACACCGCGTTGGCGGTCGACCCACTGGCCACCTACGGCGCGGGCAATCGTTTCGACGGCGTGGTCGATCCGCCCGATAGCCAGCCCGGAGTCGACAACAACACCACCGGGGGCAACGTTGCCGTGGTCTACCCGGCCAGCATCGATCGATTCGTGCTGCGCTACGAGCCAGGCTCCAACACTGACCTCGAGACCCAGCAGATCGGCTTGGCATCGTTCTCGCTCTGCGTGTTCGAGTAACAACCTCCCCCACCAGTCGTCGCACCGGCGATGCAAAGCCGATCGTCGCCGGAAGCACGGTCCACGCCCGGCAACCACTGAGCGCTTCACCGACCAGTGCTCTCCGCGAGCCCGGAGCGCCATCTGAGGTCGCCTCTGGCGTCCCCTGAGGACCTTGGTGGCATTGGCGCCAGGCACGCTGTCGGGGGCTCGGCAGCCCTCGGCCGCCAAAGCCGCCGCACGGTGCTGCGACCAGAAACCTTCGCCCGGGTGGATGGCGAGTCGGGTGGGATCGTGTGCAAGAACGAAGAACGAAAGCCCCCTTACGACGCACGAGACGCCAGGTGTATCCGGATGGCTCCCCCCAGGAAAAGCAAAGGACCCCCGCCGCGACGGGGGTCCTTTGAGCGTTCTGGTGACGAGCGGCACCGTCGACGGTGCCGCCGATAATCAGATCTCGACAGAACCCTTCTCACAGAAGCCGCCACGGGGGCGGGTCCAGCCGCGCTGGTCGAGCGTGGTTGCGCACGTCGCCGGACCGGTGTTGTGCACGTTGGTGGAAGCACTGGGCTTGTGCGTAGGCGAGTAGCCGCCATTCGAGGCCAATGCCCCAATGATGACGGCCACGCCCTGCACATCGCCGGTTCCCACAAGATTGCAGGTTGCGGTGTTCGACAGGTTGAAACCCGTGCTCGTGACGGCCCCGACACAGTTGGCTCCGGTGGACTGGTTGGCCACGATGCTGTTACGCAGCGTGACCGTGCCGGCCCCGTTCTCGATAGCCGCCGACGCACCGTTGCTGGTTTGGTTCGCAACGATCGTGGAATCGGTCACCGTCGTCGACCCACCCGCGGCGAACACTGCTGCCCCCTGCGATCCGAGGTTGCCTGAGACCGTGGAGGTCGACAGCGCCGTGGCTCCAGCGGTGTGAACCGCCGCGCCGCTCACCGCCGAGTTGGCGTCGAAGGTGCTGCGGTTCGCGGTCAGCGCAGCACCTGCGGAGGCCGTGACGCGTACGCCACCACCCGAACTGGTGCCAACGTTGCCGGTGATTCGCACTTCGTTGAGCGTGACGGCACCGTCGGTGAAGATGCCGCCTCCTGCGCTGCCGGCATTGTTCGACGAGATAGTCGACCGGGTGATCGAAACCGTTGAGCCGATCCCCGCTTGGATGCCACCGCCGGTGAAGGTGCTGATGTTTCCGGTGACTGTGGCGTTGACCATGGTGAGCGTCGGGGCAGGAAGACCGCTGGTGAACATGAACACCCCGCCACCACCCCCACTCGACGTGTTCGACGAAATGACCGTGGCGTCGAAGCTCGTCGGGCCCGTGGAGAACACGCCGCCGCCGCCACTGGCGGCGTTGCCCGTGATCACCCCTCGCACAAAGGTGGTGGTCCCACCGAGCGAGCCCACGCCGCCACCGAACTGCCCTTGGCAAGACGACACCCGCACATCGGTGAAGGTGGCAGAGCCACCCTCAACGTAGGCACAACCGGCGCCGGGAAAGGCGGTCAGGTTGGTGTTGCCGTCGCGCAGCGTGGCCCCGTGGAGGCTCACGCCCGTGGCCGCGGGGAGCACATGGATGACTCGGTCGATGTCGTTGCCGGTGATCGAGGTAGCCGGGCCGACGATCGTGACGATCTCGGTGACGTCGAGGTCGCCGGTGACACTGGCGTTCTCATCAGCACCAATCAACGTCAAACCGAACGTGGCGCCGGCCGGGAGAACGATGGCCTGCTCGCCGGCTATGGCATTCGCTTCCTGCACCGCGGCACGAAGTGTGCACTCGGTGGCCGCCGTAGCACAACCACCCAACCCCGGCGCCGCATCAACGGCGTCGGTGACCGACGTGACGAACAGCCCGGCGACCACTGTGAGGTTCACCTTGGTCGGGAGCACCGAAATCTTCAGCACATTCCCGTTCGGAAGCAGCCGGCCGTAGACCGCCGAGAAGTCGCCGGTGATCCCCGGGGAGGTAAAGACATCCCAGGTATCGCCGACGTTCGGCACGAAGCCTCCCGTGAGGTTCACCACGAGCTGCTGCGTGGAAAGCCGCAAGGATCCCGCGACGTTGATCACGTTGTATTGACCAGGCGTGGTGCCACCGATGTTGATGTAATACATCTTGTCGTTGGCCAAACGCCGGTACGCGAAGTCCTGGTTGAGGTTGGAATCACCCGGGAGGGTAAGCGTCACCAACGAGGTGGAGTTGAGCCCACCATCAGGATCCACCGAGTTGCTCAGGCCCAGTTGCGAGATGGCGTTGCCGGTGATGGCGACGTTGACTCGAAAGTTCTGGTTGGGCAATCCGGTGAAGAGGTAACGACCTTGGGCATCAGTGAGTTGGTTGTAGACGATGTTGTCGCCAGCGGTCCCAAGATTGCCGTCGATACCACCCCAGGTGAGGGTGACGGCGATGTTGGCCAAGCCCTCACCAAGCTGGTAGTTGCCGTCCCAGTTCTGATCGTGCCAGATCGTGTCGCCGATGGTGCCGTTGGCGACATACCCGAAGTCCTGATCCGGATCGGATCCTTGGTAGGCCAAGGCGGTGTCGGAGGTGGAGTTGCCACCACCGTCGGGATCCACCGTGTTCGTGGTGAGGAAGGCGGGCAGATCGGCGGTGTCGACGGTGACCCGGAAGCTCCCGGCGGGAAGGTTCCCGACGCCGTAGATACCACTGGAGTCCGTGGCGTCGGTGTAGGCGAGGTCGTCGCTGTCGCCGAAGGTGTTGTTGGGTCCGGCCCAGATGACGTTCACATCAACGCCGACCAAGCCTTCGCCGGCATCGGGCGAGCCGTTGCCGTTCTTGTCCCAGAAGATGGTGTCACCGAGTGAACCTTCACCCTGGTAGCCGAAGTCCTGGTTGAGATTGCTGCTCCCGCCAGCAAGCGACACCGCCGACGTGGAGTTCGCGCCACCATCGGGATCCCCCGTGTTGAGGCCAAGCCCCAAGCCAGTCGGAACCGTGGTGTTCACCGTGACCGTGAAGTTCCCGTCGGGAAGGTTGGGGAAAAGATAGAACCCGGTGGAGTTGGTGACCCGCGTCTGGGTGACATCGTCGCCGCCGCCAAGCGAGCCGTTCGGACCGAACCACACGAGCGTGATGGTGACGCCCGCAATGCCGGGCTCGCCACCGTTCTGGGTGCCGTTGCCGTTGATGTCGTGGTAGATGGTGTCGCCGATTGAACCCACGCCGCGATAGCCGAAGTCGACGTCGGTGCGGATCTGTCCGATGGTGAGCGATGTGGTGGCCTGGTTGGGTGTCCCGAGCCCGTCGAGGTCGAAGGTCTGGGTGGTGAGACCGGCGGGGAGATCGGCGGTATCGGTGGTGACCTGGTAGTTGCCGGCCGGGAGGTCGATCACGTTCCAGATGCCGTTGGCGCCCGTGGTGGTGGTGTAGGTGAGATCGTCACCGCCACCAAGCGAGCCGTTCGGGCCGAACCACACGACGGTGATGTCGACACCGGGGATACCCGGCTCACCGCCATCCTGCGCGACATTGTTGTTCTGGTCCCACCAGACCCGGTCACCGATGGATGCGGTGCCTCGATAGCCGAAATCCTGGTTGAGATCGCTCGGGGTACCGATGGTGAGCGTGGTTTGCGAGGTGGAGTCAAGGCCACCGTCGGGGTCGACGGTGTTGACCAGGCCGGTCGGGATGTCGGCCGTGTCGACCGTTACCCGGTAGAGCCCGAACGGCAGGTTGCTCGCCCCATAGATGCCGGACGAGTTCGTGGTGCGAGCGAGAACGATGTCGTCGGCGTCGCCGAGGGTGCCGTTCACGCCAGCCCATCGGATCGACACGTCGACAGCATTCAGACCCTCACCGACCTGCGGGGAGCCGTTTCCGTTGATGTCGTGATAGATCGTGTCGCCGATGTCGCCGTTCGCTCGGTAACCGAAATCTTGGTCGAGCCGGTTGGGAACGCCGGTGGTGAGTGTGAGGTCGGAGGTGCTGTTGCCGCCGCCATCGGGATCCACGTGGTTGGTGGAGCCGGCGATCGGGTTCGTGACCGTGACCCGGTACGAGGTCAGGGGCAGCCCGGTGAAGAGGTACGCCCCGCTGGCCGAGGTGGTTTGTGTGGTGACGATGTCGTCGGCGTTTCCGAGAATGCCGTCGGCACCGGAGGAGCGCAGCTCCACGATCATGCCGGGAAGGCCCTCACCGGCATCGAAGACGCTGTCGTTGTCGAAGTCCCAGAAGACCGTGTCGCCGATCGACCCGAGCACCCCGAACCCGAAGTCGAGATCGTGACGGGACTGACCCATCGTGCCGGTGGTGATCGAAATGCGTTTGTCGGTGGCACCGGCGCTCGTTGCATCGGAGTCGATGGTGTCGGGGACGGTGGGGGCGTCGGCGGAGGTGAGGCCGAGCCCGACAAGGGGCCCGGCACCCCCGAAGTTGACGGCATTGTCGACCCGGATCGTGTAGGCGGTGCCGGTCTTCACACCACCTGTGACGTTGGCAGCGTTGAAGGCGTACTCACCGGAGGAGTTCGTGGTTGTGGTCGCCACCACGGTGGCCCCCTCGAAGAGGCGAACAGTGACCGCGTTGATGCCAGATTCGTTGGCGTCCTGGCGGCCGTTGCCGTTGAGGTCGTTGAACACCCGGTTGCCGAGCTCGATCGGCGCCATGTCGCACATGGCTTCGATATCGCCGAGACCGTTCGCCTTGGCGAAGGTGGCGTTGTTCGCCGACAAGGGAGCGGCGTAGGGGTTGTCGGACTGGTAGAAGCGAACGCCACGAAGCCGATCGCCGGTCGAGTGCTGGAGCGTGCTGATGCCACCGGAGTTGGCGTCGTCGGCGGCGTCGAGGGCCGTCATGGACACTTCGTCACGGCCGGGTATCTGAGCCAGTGCACCAAAGGAGCTCTCATCGTGGGCGGCCCGGCGGTCCATCCAGTAGTACTCGCCGACGCCGTTGCCCTCTTGGTCGTAGGCGGCAACTTCGGGGGCGGTGAGGGCTGGAGTGCCCTGACCGACGAGCAGACCGCCGCGGGTGGTGACACCACCGCAGCTGCCACCGGACTCGAAGGTGAGCGTGCCGGAAACCGGGCAGGCCCGCACGATGTCGCCTGTGCCGTAGGCCCGGAAGAGGAAGTTGGGCGCGGCAGGGTCGGGGTCGAAATCATTGAAGCCGAGCTGGTCGGCGTATCGGTCGCGGATGCCGAGAACCAGGTTGTCGCCGTCCCAGGTCATGTCGGTGAACCAGGGCTGGGGGCGGCCGCCAAACCCACAACCGCTCACGCCCGACGGCACGCCGTTGGTTTGGCCTGCGCCGGTGCCGCAGACGGCGGTGCCGCCGCCGTGGTAGTTGGCGTCGAAGGTGTCGGCCCATGCGTTCCAGTCGGCGTTGTCCTTTACGGCGGAGGTGCCGGAGTCGCTACAGGTGAGCGACGGCCAGGCGACGCCACCGGGGGTGGCCCGGTCACCACAGAGGCGGCCGTAGTCGAGCGGGAAGGTCAGCAACGGTGACCCGGCAAAACCGGCGCCGGTGAACTCATAGACGTAGCCTTCGAGATCCGTCTGCGCGGGGCCGGTGCAGGTGACGCCGACGTAGACCTTGCCATCGTGCTGGCTGATGGCGAACGGGCGGTCGAAACCCGCCTGGCAAGCGGCGGGGTCCGGAGCGGTGTAACCCACCGGCGTGCCGGCTGCCGGTGGGTTTGATCCAGGCACGATCGGGATGACGTAGAGCTTCTTGTCGTTGAGCCCCATCACGTACACCGTGGAGTCGTCGTCGCTGACATCAAGGTCGCCAAGGCTCATCTTTCCGACGTTGGCGTAGGTGTCGGTGTCGTGGGACCAGCCGTTCGTGCCCCGGGCCACTGTGCCGCCGGCGGCGTTGCTGGTGGCGGCGTTGAGGTCGATGAAGAGCGCGCCATCGGTGGCGCCTCCGGCGGTGGTGCGGTAGATGGCGCCGGCACCCGTCGGGCCGTAGCTGGTGTGACGTTTTCCGAACGCGGCGCTGAGGACGGTACCGCTGGCGCGGTGGTAGCCCATGCCCCACACCGAGCCCACCTGCGCCCCTTCGGACTCGTCAGTGCGGGCCGGCGCAGTGAAGAGATCGGTGTTGTCGGCGGTGTCGGCCGACATCGATACCATCACGGAAAGGGTGTTGGCGGGCGCGGCGGAGTTGTCGCCCCGCCGGAAGCAGGATGTCACGAGCTTTGGGCTCGACTGGCAATAGTCGGCAGGGTTCACGAGGGCAAGGTTGGTGGCCACCCCGCCGTTGGCGACGAATCGGACGGAGGATCCGCCGACCGCACCGGTGGGCAGAGGCTGGAGGTAACTCGGCGCTCCAGTGAACTCGACACGGTACGGACCGGTGCCGGTCGACAAGATGGAGTAGGTGCCGGCAGCCAACGTGGTGCCGGTGCCTCGTACGACGTTGGCATTGTCGTAGAGCGTGACGGTGACGCCGCTGACTCCTGGCTCGGTGGCCTGCTTGGTGCCGTTGAAGTTGATGTCACGGAAGACCGTGCCGGTGTAGGTGCCGGTGGCCGACGCCGGAGGGGCCAGCGCAACCATCACGGGGAGTGCCCCCACCGCCGTAGCCGACGCCAACGCACCGATACCCAGACGGCGCCATGATCGCCGCTCTCCGTGCAGGCGGGAACGCCGCGTCGTTTTGGTCGCTGGTGAGCTCATGTTGCCTCATGTCTCCAAGGTTGGTTGCCTGCTCACCCGCGAGCAGGCGCTTGCCGCCGAATCGATCATAGATGCCCCAGACCGTGCAGGACCTGAACCGATCGGCCTATTTGGCGGATTTCCACTCAAGTTCTGCTCAGCTCGGGGGCCCGAACGTGGAATTGGTGCCTTGAGGCTGCGGGGTTGTCACACCGGGAAGGTCCTTTCCCGTCAGGTTCCGGTACAGGTCCGCAACGTCGACGCCGGCCACCACCTCGTCGCGTTTGGGTCCTTTCACCGTGACTGCGGCGTTCGCCACGATGCGCACCTCCACGATCCCATCGACACTCGCGAGCGTGGCGTCGAGGCCCACCATCTCACCCGTGGCCGCATCGACGAGGTAATAGGTGCGTTTCCCGAACCGGAACACATCCACCAACCGCCCGTCGAGGTTCCGCTGGCCTTGGTACGCAAGATCCTGATCTTGCAACGCCACGGGGTTGTCCCGCGTCTCGGAGCCAAGACCCGACAGGATGCTCACCACGATGTCGAGGAGCGAATAGGTGGGCTCGACCTGCCGCGAAACGAACCGGCCCGACGGGTGGCCGGACGCCGCGAGGGCTTCGGCCAGGCCGGGGATGGTGCCATCGAGCATCTCCGTGCCGGTCCAGAACAACTCGCTGGTTACCCCGTCGTTCACCACGGTGGCATGACCTCTCCCCTTCGCCCACTCCACCTCGGCTCGCATCGTGGCGCTGCCGTCGGGCAAACGGACGGTGAACGTCGTGCCGAGCGCTTCGTAGTTCCGTTGCAGCAGCCGCGAAACCACGATCCGCTGCTCTTCGGTGAGTGGTCGTTCGGCGATGGTGGTGGCCGGTGGCTCGGTGGCGCCGGGAGCGGACAACCCACCAGACGACGTGCACGCACTTCCGCCCAGCGTGACCGCGAGCAGACCGGCGCATGCGAGTGCGGCCCAACGTCGTGGTGGCAAATCGATTCGGCGCCTTCTCCAACCGAATGGGAGACCACTCCTCATGACGGCAGTGAGAAGCGGGCGGTCGACAGATCGGGGGCACTCGTGGCGGGAGCGGCCGGCGCCGTGAGGGCATCCACCATGTTCGGGAGCGACGGTGGAGCGGGAAGACGTTGGCCACGGACGCCAGGTGGCGGACCTGGCTTCGAGGGCTGCACCGCGGTGATTGCCGGACCAACGGTTGGCCCGCACGAGTGGCTCACCGGGAGGTCAGGGGGAAGGAAGGAATTGGCCTCGTTCGCCCCGAGGCACACGGCACCAGGCGGGAGGTCGAGCGCCGTGCGGTAGGCACCGATGTCGGTCCCGTTCGATTCCAGGGCATTCCCCTCCACCTGCACACCCGACGGGAGGAACCCGTCGAGGTCGGTGATGGCGATGCCCACGGAAACACTTCGTCGCACACGATTGCGTTCGATGCGATCGTTCCGACCTCCCCCGATCGCGATACCGAGACCAAAGGCGCCACTGGCTTGTACGGGGCTCAACTGCGCGTCGTTGCCGTCGACCACGTTCCCCACCACCACCGCCTCGCGCTGGGGCGCCTTCTTCTCTAGCTTTTGACTGTTCACGGTGATACCCACCCGGTTCGCTCGGAACGTGGACCGGGCCACCACCACGCCCACACTCGCGTTGGTGCCCTCGAACCCCACGGCGTTGTGCTCCGCCAGTGAGTCGATCACCAAGGTATTGCAGGGTTCGCAGCGCCCGACGTAGAACCCCGAATCGCCGCTCCCTCGCGCGTACACATTGTCGAACAGGCCGTCTTGGGCTGCAAACGAGTACAGCCCATAGAGGTCGTTGTCGATGGCCGTGATGTACGACAGCCGGAACCCCTTCAGTTGCGTTCCGCCGTCGTAGCCGTCGCCGGTGACGAGCACTCCGTTGGCGGCGTGGTTGCTCACCGTGAGGTTCTCGATCGCCACCCCGTCGGCGAGCACCTTGATGCCATTCTCCCGTTTGTCCTCACCATCGATGATCACCCCGGCGCGATCGGTGCCTCGAACCACGATGCCCGGCCGCTCGATCACCACCGACTCGCGGTACGTGCCCGGCGCCACGAGCACGAGATCGCCGGCAACCGTCGCGTCGACCGCGGCCTGGATCGTGGGGTGATCGGCCGGCACCCGCAACGTGGTGGGTGGCCGGTTCGCTACCACGGTGGTTGGGCCCGTGCTTGTTTGGGACGGCGCGCCACTTCCGGAACCCGAGTTGCTGGGCGAGGTGGTGGCGGAGCAACCGGCAAGGGCACAAAGTGCGGCGACCGGAACGGCGACACGGATCGTCCTCCGCGGGAAATGCGCTCGACGATGCAGCCCGAAGCGACGCGTGGTTCTCGACACCTTGGGAGTATGCCCGCCGCTCACCGCGGTGCGAGGTCGCGGAGGGCCTGGCGTTGATCGATTCCCGGGAACGGAAGAAGCGCCAGCGCAGGCGTAGAAACACCATTGGCGACGTAGCGGCTGATGTGCTCACGACAGGCTTCGGGCGACCCGTGCACGATCAATTCGTCGACCACCGACGTGGGAATGGCTTCGAGTGCAGCCTTGCGGTCGCCGGCCTTCCAATGGTCCCACATCCCCTGGAGCCGGTCGTCGCGGCCCATCCACCGGTGGAACGCGGCGTAGACCGGCACGTTGAGATACGCGCTGATGGCGTAGCGCCCCAGCGCATGCACCGTTTCGGTATCGGTGGTGGGGGCGACGAAGATCCGGGCGACCACCTCTTTGTCCTCACCGAACTGACGAACGATGGGCGCAACGGTGGACACATCGTCGGCCGAGAGCCAGTTGATGATCGCTCCGTCGCCCTCCCGCCCGGCGAGCCTCAGCATCCCCTCCCGGAGCGCGGCGATCAGGATCGGCACCGGCTCCGGCGGCAGGATGCCGAGCTTGAAGCCTTTGATGGAGAACGTGTCGAAGTCGGCCGTCACCTTCTCTCCCGTCAACGCTTGCCGAAGGAAGCGCACCATGTCGCGGACCTTCTTGTAGGGCTCATCGAACGCCATTCCATTCCATCGTTCGACGATCACATCTGATGATGTGCCGATGCCGAGCACGAAACGTCCGGGGGCGGCGGCGGCGAGCGTGGCGACCGACTGGGCCATGCAGGCCGGACCCCGCGTATACGCCGGAATGATGGCGTTGCCGAGTCGGAGGGAAGGGGCCCAAACGGAGGCGAGCGCGAGCGGTGTGAACCCATCGGCGCCATTGGCTTCACTCGACCAGACGTCGGTGTAGCCGAGGTCGGCGAGCTCCACGATCCACTCTCGCTGCTCGTAGAGCGGCACCTGATCGAACGGGATGGTCATGCCGTAGCGCTGCATCCCGGCACGCTATCGGCCACAACACGGATGAGTAGCCTCAGCCGATGACCTTCGATGCGGGCATCGCTGCCTCACTGGCCAAGCAGGCGTGGGCAGGGTCGATCGTGCCGACCTTGCAGTCGTACATCTCCATTCCCAACGAGTCACCGGCGTTCGACCCCGAGTGGCAAGCAAACGGCCACATGGACCGGGCGATCGACCTGCTCCACGAGTGGTGCGCCTCCCGCGCAATCGAAGGGATGACCATCGAACAGGTCCGCCTGCCAGGTCTCACGCCCGTGCTGCTCATCGACGTGCCAGCGGTCGGCCCAGACCCACCAAAGGCTTCCCCCGCGCTCGATGCAGGAACGGACACCGTGCTGCTCTACGGGCACCTCGACAAGCAGCCGCCGATGGAGGGGTGGCGCGACGGTCTCGGTCCGTGGACACCCGTGCGTGATGGTGATCGGCTCTACGGGCGTGGTGGTGCCGACGACGGGTACGCCGTGTTCGCGGCCCTCACCGCCATTGAGGCGGTGCGGGCGGCGGGGGGTTCTCACCAACGTTGCGTGGTACTCATCGAAGGAAGTGAAGAGAGCGGGAGCCCCGACCTTCCCGCCTATGTCGAACATCTCGCGCCGCGGCTCGGCGCCGTCTCTCTTGTGATCACCCTGGACTCCGGCTGCCCCGACTACGAACGGCTGTGGCTCACCACCTCGTTGCGCGGTCTGATCGACGCCGAGCTTCACGTCGACATTCTCGAAGTAGGCGTCCACAGTGGGATGAGTGGGGGCGCCGCCGACTCCTTCCGCATCGCCCGAACGCTGCTGTCGCGCGTCGAAGACGAGCACACCGGGCGCATAGTGATCGACGAGCTCTGGGCCACGATTCCCGAGGAGCGTCTTACCCAGATCGAGGCGGCGGCCGACACCGTTGGCGGCTCCCCGGCCGACGATCTCCCGCTGGTGCCCGGCGCCCGGCCCATGGCCGACACCGTCGCCGACCTGCTCCGACAACGCACGTGGGAACCAAGCCTCACGGTGATCGGCGCATCAGGCCTTCCCGACATCGCCAAGGCCGGCAACGTCCTGCGGGCGGGCACCGCGCTGGCGCTGTCCTTCCGACTCCCACCAACGATCGACGCCAAGGCGGCGGCGGCCCGCGTGGGCGAGATCCTCGAAGCCGACCCGCCTTACGGCGCCCGGGTGAGGTTCATCGCCAACCAGGCCGAGTCCGGGTGGGACGCCCCGGCCACGGAGCCCTGGCTTGGCGCCGCCTGCGAACAGGCATCAATCGAGACATTCGGCCCACCGGCGCGCTCCATCGGCATCGGCGGCTCGATCCCGTTCATGGCCATGCTCGGGGAGCGTTACCCCGCCGCGCAGTTCGTGGTGACCGGTGTGCTCGGGCCGGGCTCGAACGCCCACGGTCCGAACGAGTTCCTTCACCTCACCTGCGCCGAACACATCACGTCGGCGATGGCCAGGGTGCTCGATGCTCACGCTCATCGCTGATCATCGCCCCACCGCTACGCGATCGTTCGACGGCTAGTTGATCGACCGCTACTTGGGCGTAGCCGGTCGGTACCCCGCGGTGTCGCCCTTCCAGATCCGTACCAAGGCCGACTGACTGGCCGTGGCCATCAGCGTGCCGTCCTCCGACCAGAGGTACACGTGGCCGTGGCCGAACCCGTTCTGCACCGTCTCCACGAAGATGTCGACGAGCACCCATTCGGTCTCCACCACCTTCGCCACACGCAGCGTGTTGTCGAGGCTGTTCGACGTGATCTCGTTCTCGAGCGTGACGCCAAGCCCAAGCGGGACATAGTCGCCCAGCACCGCCAAAGCTGGGGCCGACACGGTGAGGAGTTCGGGCATACGGGTCCACACGGCGCAGCGACCGGGCATATCGGAAGTGGCCGCTCCCTCAACCGGGTTCGGGGTGAGCGCCCAGCGTTGATCAAGACGATTCAGGATGGAATCCGCAACGGTGTTCCAACGACTTTCCCGCACCGGACACACGTCGGGCGGGGGCACGGTGGGAAACGGCACCCATTGCCCCGATTCCGGAAACGATCGGGAACCCAGCGCCGCGTTCACCGTGAGGATCTCGGTGTTGCCGACATGACCCACCGCACGGGCCTGGCTTGTTTGTTTCCCATCGACCGCCACGGTGACATCGATGTCCATGATCGACCCCGGCCGGGCAAACGACAGGTACTGAGCCGTGGCCCAAACAACGGGCCGTTCGGTGGTGGCCTCAAGGGCGGCGATCGCCGCGCCCAGGCCGCAGCCGCCGAAGAGAAAGCCACCGCCGGTGGAGATGCCGGGGACAACCGGAAGATTCCACCGAAGGGGATTGTGGGTGGGTTGGAGGCCGAGCCACTCGGGTGCGTCCATCATGCGCGTCACCCTACGCGGCCCGTGACGGCGGCAGGGAAGGATGCCTCAGCGACTCGCCGTCGTAGGGGGCGACACGGTGGTGTTGTTGGCGTTTCCGTTGGTGTTCACGTTGAGCATCGGCGTGAGCCCTTGGTCGAACGGCAGGATGATCACCGTGTTGTTGGGGGCGTTCACCAGCTGCGACAACGTGTCGACGTAGAACCACTGCAGGTACTCCGGAGTGAGCTGGTTCTGACACTCGGTACCCGATAAGGCGGTGACCACGGTCTGTCCCTGGTCGTTCACCGCCGACTTCGCCCCGCACTTCACGATCTGCTGACCATCGCTCACCGCCTGTGCCTCGATGCGTTTGCGCTCCGCGTCCTGCCGGGCCGCTTGAAGCTCGAACTGCTTCTGCTCCGCCTGCTGCTGAGCCGCCACTTTCGAGTCGATCGCCTTCTGCACGTTGTCGTCGACCCGCACACCCCGAAGTTGGAAGCTCTCTATCGTGAGACCACGCGGTTCGAGGTTGTTCTTGAGGCACTGGTTGATCGTGCTCTGCACCTGCGCCCGGGCGGTGGTTGCCGCCTCGATCATGTTGAACTCGGTGAAACCGTCGCGCACACAGGTGCGAGCATTCGTGCGAACGATCTTCGCCGTGTAGTCGGCACCCGTCTCGCGATAGAGCCGGCTCGCCTGCGTGGCCTCCACGTGAAAGAGCAGGGTGGCGTCCACCCGTCCCACCGCCCCGTCTTTCCCCTTCACTTCGATCGAGTCGTCGCCGCCCACCGCACCTTCGTTGGCCGTCACCGTCATGGTGTATTCGGCGGTGCGCACCGACAATGGCACGAGGTTCGTCCAGGGGGCGACCACTTGCACGCCGGCCTGGAGGGGATCACCGGCCGTGCCAAACGCCACCGGCACCGCCACCTCCCCCGGTTCCACCGTGCGGACGGAACTCATCACGAACAGCACCGCAGCGAGCAACACCAGACCGACACCGATCAATCGTGCCCGCTTCACTGCGATGACGGTGACCACCCCGCCCGTCAGCAGGAGAATCCCAAAGATGAACATGCCCATCGCAACCTCCAAGAAGCGAACCCATTGTTGATGTTCATCGTGAACGAAGGAGGATCCGTCGAGTGCGTGTCGGCGGCGATTCGGCTGGATCTTGACCTCAAACTGAGCGGCGCTCGTTTTTATGCCAGACTGCCCCCATGGCAGACACCCCTTGGCTCGGAGACACCTGTTCACTCGTCGACGCGTTCCGCGCTGGCGACCGCTCCCCCGTCGAGGAGCTGGAGGCCTCGCTCGCAGCGATCGATGCCAGCACGCTCAACTGCTTTTCGTTCCTGGATCCCGAACGGGCCCTCGATCGAGCCAGAAGCGCCGACGTGCAGCAGCCCTTCGGCGGCGTACCGATCGGGGTGAAGGAGCTCGACAAGGTGGCCGGGTGGCCCGACACGGAAGCATCGCTGATCTACGCCGATCGGGTGGCAACCTACAACTCCACCAAGGTGGACCGGCTCCTGGGCGACGGCGGCGTGGTTCCCGTCGGCCTCACCACGGCCAGCGAGTTCGGGGGTCTGAACATCTCGATCACCAAGCTCAACGGCATCACCCACAACCCATGGACAAACGGGCGGACCGCCGGCGGTTCGTCCGGCGGATCCTCCTCCGCCGTGGCCGGTGGGCTCGTCACGATTTCCACCGCGGGCGACGGCGGCGGCTCGATCCGGATCCCTGCCGCGTTCAACGGTCTCGTCGGCATGAAGGGAACCGCTGGCCGGATTCCCCGAGGTCCGCACACCATGATTTCGCCGCTCACGGTGGTCACCGGTTGCGTGAGCCGTTCGGTGCGCGACGTATGCCGTTGGTACGACGTCACCTCCGGCTACGACATGCGCGACCCCTACAGCCTTCCGAAGATCGAGGGTTGGGAGCGCGACCTCGGCTCCTTTCTCGACGGTCTTCAGGGAAAGCGGATCGCCGTGCTGCCCGATCTTTGTGGCTCTGCGGTGGTGCGGTCTGAGGTCGCCGACCTGGTGCGGGAGTCCACCGAACTTCTCGCCAAGGTGACGGGCCTCGAACTGGTCGACGGGATCAACGTGGCCATCCCCGAGATGGGCGTGGAGTGGGCCTTCGGCAACCTGGCCGGCCTCGCCGCCGAGGTGGGCGACCTCTGGCCCGGTTGCAAGGACGACCTCACGATGGAGATCGCCTTCGGCATGACGATGGCCAAGGACTACTACAACCTCGACATGGCCGGCCAGGCCGAACTCAAACGAACCGCCTGCAACGAAGCCATCGCATCGATGTTCGACGACGTGGACTTCATTGTTTGCGCCACCAACCCCGACGTGGCGTTCCCGGCCGAGGTGAGCATCAACACCCGTGTGGGCGATCTCACGGTGGGCATCGAGAACAACCTGGCGCTGACGGGACCGTTCAACCTCGTGGGGAATCCGGCCTGCTCCGTCCCGATCGGCACCCTGCCGTCGACCGATGGTGGCTCGTCCGCGCTACCGGTTGGGATGCAGATCGTTGGCCGCCATCACGCCGACCAGCTCGTGCTCGACCTGGCGCTCGCCCTTGAGCGCGAACGCCCGTGGCCGCTCGTGGCCCCCGGCGCCCCCATCTGATCCCGCCTCGCGGGCTACCGGGAGAGATGGCCGCGCGAACGGTTGGGCAGGAACCCTGCGTCCAGCGATGCTCCTGCCCAAACGACCCCAGTACCACGGCTGGGTCAAGCCGTAGGGACGAGTCCCATGACCAGCAGTCGCTCACGGTGGGTTCGACAGATGATCGAGATCACCGACTCCAGGTCGTGTCGAATCTGCTCGTGCCCGAACTGAAGAACCACGTATCCTGCCGCCACCGAAAGCTGATCGCGACGACGATCGTTGTTGAAGTCCTGCAGGCGAGAGTGCCAACGTCGACCATCAATCTCGCAGAGGATCCTGGTGAGACGGACGACGCGATCGTTGCGTTCTTTGGAGTGCGGCGTCCACACCGCCGGAACCGCTCGCTCCATCGGAGGCATCCGAGGATCTTCCCCGATGATGTCGAAGTCCTCCTCGAGTATGGACGCAGCGATGGCGATGCCTTCCACGCCGTACACCTCGACGATGCTCCGGATGAGCGCCATTCCCGGCAACCGGGAACCGGCGATGTCGACATACCGGAGGCAAAGTTCCTCCGTTTTGGCAATCCCCTGGCGGAACGCGTCCTCGACCAACTTCACGGAACGATCCCAGCCCAACTTGTGGTCGACTTGGAACACCGTATCGGCCGGCACCTGCACGGGGATCCCATACCGGAAGGTGTGGACGTGGTTCGACGACCGGCGCACGCGGGCAAGGGTGCTTCGATGGTTCGCCTCCAACGGAACCTGGACTTCCAAACGCTCGCCCATGCGACGCTCGAAGTACCGGAACTGATGCATAGCTCCAGCCGCTAGCCCGGAGATCATGGCCGCAGGATGCCCGAGGGTCGCCAACCGCGCCTCTTGCAACCACGATGGGCTGCTGCTGTTGAGGACGTACAACCCGAGGTCGGGCGAGCCAGCCGTTGTTGCCTAGCCGTGCGTCGATGATTGCATCGGTGCCGCCGAGATCAAGGACCTGCGGGCGGTAGAACGCAAACTGCTGTGTGCGAGCGAGCGCCTCGATACGGCGATCGAATGCGTGGTTGGTCATGGGACTCCTCATCCCAAAGGTGATGTGGGATGGAAGGCCTTCCGACAGCGAGACCCGCTCGCCAGTCCGCGGTCACGTACGAGCCTCGGACCGAACCCCATTCTGCCAAGGGGGTATGACGGCGGCGGCGGCGCAGCCGCCGGAACGGTTGGGCAGGAACCCCCCGTCCAACGATGCTCCTGCCCAAACGACCCTCGACCACCGGGCCACCGGGCGCCCCGACGGCCCGGGGTCAGGCTTCCGGGTCAGGCTTGGACTTACGTCCGAAGATCGAGCGTTTCTTGTCGGCGTCGGCGATAGGTTTGGCGTTGGCCTCACCCTCCACCGCCGGCGGATCGGCTGGCGGGCGCGCCGCCGCCACCGGCGCAGCGGGTTTCGGCGGAGCGGGTTTCGGCGGAGCGGGTTTCGGCGGCGGCGGGCCAGCGGGCTTCGCGGGCGGCGCCGCCGAACCGGCATCAGCGATCGCTTGTTGCACAGCCTTCTTTGCTGCCGCTTGGGCGGCCGCCTTGGCGGGGTCCGACGCGGGCATCGCTGCCGCCTTCGCGGGGTCCGACGCGGGCTTCGACGAGGCGCCCGTGACGGTGGCCGGTTTGCGTGCAGCGGTTGCGGACGGGGGCGGCGGTTGCGGTGCGGCCGGTGCGGCCGGTGCGGCCGGTGCGGCCGGTGAGGCCGGTGAGGCCGAACCCGGTGAAGTCGCTGCGGCAGGGCGGGTGCCCGCCTGGCCCGGAGCCGTCGGACCGGTCGCCGATTCGCCTTCCGGTTTCGACCACGCCTCGAGGTCCGGCTTCGACCCACCGACTCCACCCGACGGTGCGGGCTTCGGCGCGTCTTTGGCGTCGGCCGCCTTGCCGCCGGACTTCGGATCGGACTTCGGGTCGGATTTCGGGGCGGTGGGGGCCGAGGCCCTGCCGCCAGATTTGGCATCTGACTTCGGGTCAGGCTTCGCGTCAGGACGATCGGATGCGCCTGCGGCGAAGGCCGCGGCCACATCGTCGCTTCGCAGTGCGAACGCCGCCAAAGTGGCAGCTTCTTCGGCATCGGCAAATGCCTGCTTGGCATCCGTTGCCGCTTGCAGCTCACCCTTCTTCTGCTCGGCGTGGCACCCATCCAGCGCCCGTTTCACCTCCACCTGCTGCTTCTTGACCTGGGCCTCGCGCTCGTCGAGTCGCTTGAGCTCATCGGCGGCCTCCGACACGTCCCGCTCCGCGTGCATTCGTTCCTCTTTGGCGGCGTCGAGTTCCTCCACCGCGGCCCGCTCCGCGGGCTTCATGGCCTGACCGGACCCGAGCACCGCGCTGATGGCGTCTTTCTCGCCGAGCGCGTCCCAGCGTTTGCGAAGCTCCACGGCGCTGATCTCCTTGGCGCCGAAGGCCCGCAGCGCCGCCCAGCCCTCTTCGGTCTGGAGGTTGAGGTCATCGAGTGAAACCCGCTTGTTGTCGGGCTCTGCGTCTTTGCCGCTCGCCTTCTGGGCGGCATCCTCGGCCTCGAGCTTCTTGCGGGTGGCGGCGAGGTCGTCGCGGGCGGCTTCTTCGCGAATCTTGGCTTTGGTGGCGTTCTCCGCCGCTTCCTTCTGCCGGCGCTCCGCCGACGATCGTTGTTCCTGAATGCCCCGGATCGCCTGATCCACCTCCGCCAACCGGCTTTCGATCGCCGCGCACGGACCGACCGCCGCCGCAAGGTTCACGCCCTTCTCCATCTCGCCGAAACCACCGAGATCATTGCCGAAGTCGCTGCCTTCTCGCCGGGAGAACACGAAGTAGGCGATCAACCCGGCACCAGCGCAAAGGATCACCACCCCCGCAAGGAGTGCGAGTCCGGCACTCCCTCCCCCATCAGACAAATCCGGCCCGAGCAAAGGCGTGGTGGTGGACGGAGCAACGGTGGAGCCGGAACCCGGAACCGTAGGCACACCGGCGCCACCCGGGACGGTGGTAGAAGTCGGGATCGGCGGACCTCCCGGGACCGTGGCCAGCCCTACCGCGTAGGTGGCGGGCATGTTCACCTTCTTGCCGGACGGTGTGCCGTTGGCATCGAATTGCACGACGCCATCGTCGATGGTGACGGCAATGGAGAACGGTTCGTTGGGCCTCGCGGGCGACGGGATCAACGAGAGGTACACCGGTGCCTTGACCTTGGCGAACTCCGACAGCGTGAAGGTTCCGTCGTTGTTCGGCACCACCTTCATGAGGCGATCTCCGGTGAAATCGGCCACGTAGATCGAACGATCAGGACCAAGGGCCACACCGGTTGGTTGACCGAGATTCTCGGCGATCAGTTCCTTTTCCCCCGCCAAGGTCACGCGCACGAGCCGACCCAACCCGGCATCCACCACGTACAACGACTGACCCTGATACGCGATGCCAATCGGGACGGTGAGCCCGGCCGTCACCTTGGTGAGGGCGCGAGACTCCACGTTCAGCCGGCTGATCGAACCATCCAGGCTCGTGATGTAGACCTCACCATCTGGGGCCAGCGCCATACCTTCCGGTCGGGCCATCGCCACGAGGGGCGTGGGCCGGGGGCCAAAGGCGCCGCCCATCGCCGAAATGCGGTCCGCGCCGTTTTCGGCGATCAGGACCGTCTCCCCATCTTCGAGCACCAACACGGATCGGGGATTGCTGAGACCGCTGGCCAACGATCGGGTCTTGCCATCGGCGTTGATCGCCACAACCTGGCCGACCTTCGACTGCGACACCACCAGCTCGCCAGGCTTGAGAAATGCTTCGGTGGTGGTTTGGGCCTGAACCGGCGAGAAAAAGAGAGCAGGGAGGCAAAGGAGCATCAGGGCGAGCGTGCCCGCCACGCACGCACCGGTTCTGAGCAGGGGTTTTGTGGACGGATGCTTGGCGAAAGCCATGCGGAGGGGTCTCCTGGGAGCAGGGGTGCAGGGTGGCACGGGGCCGGCGGGGTGGCGCGGCGGAACATAACTGTCATACCACCTGGGGATACTCCAAGTATGGACACCCAGTTGCACCTCATCGAAGTTCCGGGGGCATCCGCCGAGCCGGACAACCCCTCCGCCCCGACCCCGCACCGGTCGATTGCCGGTCCCGGTGAAGGCTCGGACCGTCCGGTTCGGGGCCGGCCACCCCGTCTCCGCCGCCCGGCCGCGAACCAGTGGTCGCCGTTTCACCTGTCGGAGTCCACACGGGCAACAGGTCGGCGAGGAATCGCCGAAGCTCGGGCGGCGCTGGCCGCGGCTCGCCCGCACCCCGATGATGCCCAGGGCGAACATCACTCCGCCGCATGACGCGCCTTTCCGGTCCGGTGGCCGCGTGCCAACGGCGGGAGTAGGGTTCGGTCATGTCTGATGTCGTGATCGTCGAAGCCGTCCGCACCCCTGTGGGTCGCCGTGGAGGTGGCTTGTCCACCTTCCACGCCGCCGACCTCTTGGCCAACCCGCTCAAGGAGCTTTTCACCCGTTCCGGAGTCGACCCGAGCGAGGTCGGACAGGTGATCGGCGGGTGCGTCAGCCAAGTGGGCATGCAGGCTTTCAACATCGCCCGCACCGCATGGCTCACCGCCGGCCTCCCCATCTCGGCGCCGGCCACCACCGTCGACAGCCAGTGTGGCTCGTCGCAACAGGCGATGAACCTCGCCACCGCGTTGGTGCAGTCCGGCGTGGTCGACGTCGCCGTCGCCTGCGGTGTCGAAGTGATGAGCCAGGTGCCCATGGGGTCGAGCCTCGGCCGAGGATTGAACCTGGGCAAGGCCGTGCCGAAGAGCTATTTCGCGTCCTACGAGTTCACGAGCCAGTTCGAAGCCGCTGAGCGCATCGCCGACAAGTGGGGGATCTCCCGGGCCGACACCGATGCCTTCGGATTCGAATCGCAGCGTCGGGCGGCGCAGGCCTGGGACGAAGACCGGTTCGCCACCCAGGTCGTTGGGGTCGACGCCCCCGTATTGGGCGAAGACGGTAAGCCCACGGGCGAAACGACCCGGATCACCCGCGATGAAGGCATGCGCGACACCACCCTCGAAGGTCTTGGCAACCTCAAAGCCGTCGCTCGGGAAGACGGTGTCCATACGGCAGGCACCTCCTCACAGATTTCCGATGGTGCGGCCGCAGTGCTCCTGATGAGTGCCGAGAAGGCGGCGGCCCTCGGCGTCACCCCCAAGGCCAAGATCGTCGATACCTGCCTGGTCGGCGTCGACCCGGTCATGATGCTCACGGGCCCGATCGATGCCACGCAACGCCTCTTCGACCGCTCGGGGCTCACCATGTCCGACATCGACGTCGTGGAGATCAACGAGGCGTTTGCGTCCGTGGTGCTGTCCTGGGAACGTGACCTGCAACCCGACATGGCCACGGTGAATCCGAATGGGGGGGCGATCGCCCTTGGGCACCCACTCGGTGGCACCGGCTGCATCCTCACCACCAAAGCCGTGCACGAACTCGCCCGCACCGATGGCACGAATGCCCTCGTCACCATGTGCTGTGGTGGCGGGCTCGGTACGGGCACCATCCTTCAACGGTTGTAGAGCGTCCGTCCTGTCCCGTCCGGCGCGTGTTTCTGCCCGATCCACGGGAGCTGTCCCGCTTGGCGTCGCAACTATCGGCCCCGCTCTGTGTGTCGCCGCGCTCGTGATCGCCGGGGGGTGCGCGTCCCGCGCCGATCCGCCTGCAGGCGAGGCCGCCGTCGAGCCCGCCGAAACAACGAACCCCACCACCCGATCCCGCCTCGCTGGTGAACCGTTCGTCTCGATCGGGGCCAAGGTCACCAAGGTGGTCGACGGCGACACGATCCACGTGAGGATCGATGGCGCCAACGTCGACGAAACGATTCGGCTCATCGGCATCGATACCCCGGAGACCAAGAAACCGAACACCCCCGTGGAGTGCTTCGGCACCGAAGCCAGCACCAACCTCAAAACGCTGCTTCCCACCGAAACCCGCGTTCGCCTCAATGGTGACGTGGAAGGGCGCGACAAATACGACCGCCTCCTTGCCTACGTGATCCGTGAACCCGATGGGCTCTTTGTCAACCGAGCGCAGGTGGAGGAGGGCTTCGCCGCGCCGTACCGCTATCCGCCCAATGTCGCCCATGCCGACGAACTTTCGGAGGCCGGACGACGAGCGCGGGAAGGCGATCGGGGGCTCTGGTCGCGCTGCGACGGTCCCCACAGCACCACCGCCCGGTAGCGTTGCCGCCGTGACCGAACTGGCCGAACGGCTGGGCTACCCCTCCGACGCCCGCCTGCTGATCCTCAACTGCGACGATCTCGGTTCCAGCCATGCCGCCAACGTCGGCGTGTACGAGGCACTCCGGGAAGGCCTCGCCACCAGCGCCACGCTCATGGTTCCGTGTCCGTGGGCCCGGCAGGCGGCCAAGAACTATCTCGGCGACGACGTTGGAGTGCACCTCACGCTCAACGCCGAGTACGACCTCTACCGGTGGGGTCCGATCACCCAGGCTCCGAGTCTGCTCGATGGTGACGGTGGGTTTCCTCGCACGATCACCGACGTATGGGACCACGCCGACCTCGACGAAGTGCGCCGAGAACTTCGCTCACAGATCGAGCGGGCGATTCTGTGGGGATTCGACGTCAGCCATCTCGATTCACACATGGGAACGTTGCAACTGCGCCCCGAATTCTTCGACGTCTATCTGGAGCTGGCGGTCGACTTCCAACTCCCCTTGCGCATGCTCGGCCGATCGATGGAGGCCAACGTCGGCTTCCCGTTCCGACGCCTCGCCGCTGAAGAAGGTGTCGTCTTCCCCGATCACTTCGTGCTGGTACCCGGGGGTGTTGGGAGCAGGCGCACCATCGAGAAGACCCTCTTCGACCTCCGACCCGGGGTCACCGAGGTGTACCTGCACCCTGCTGCCGACACGCCCGAGCTTCGGGCCTTCGCCCCGGACTGGGCGAACCGTGTTGATGACCACCACTTCGTCACCCACGATGCTGGCGTGCGCACGCTCGTTGAACGGGCCGACGTCACGTTGATCGGGTATCGCCCGCTCCGCGACCTCATGCAGGCAACCCAGTCAACCGGGTCAACCCAGTCAACCGGGTCAACCGGGTCAACCGGGTCCTCCGACACCACCGGCTCCGGCACCACCGGCTCCGGCGCAGCTATCCACGGCTGAGTTTCCATTCGAGATCCAGTTGGTTCACGCGGCCACGCACCCGGTCGGCGAACATCTGCGCCAACTGCGGCTCCTGCGAGAACATCCCCGACCAATAGGCCGAGATCTGCGACCACGCCAACGGCGTGAGCCCGCTGCGGTCGAGCATGCGGTCAAGCGACACCGGGCGGGGATAGGCCCCAGAACTGTGGGTGCGGAGCTGGGCCGCCAGATCCACATACTCGTCGAGGGTGGCGACCGCCGGACGGCCGTCCATCGCATCGAGTTCCGAAACCGAACGCTCGAGCAACGTGGCGCGATGCGGTGAACCGGCGGAACGGCGGCGAAGGCTGAAGGTGGTGCGCATGGTCTGACTCCTGGGTCGGGGTGACCGACCGTCGATCACACCAGCCCTGATACGCCCAACGTTCTGCGTGTACGCCGGATCGCTCATGCGCGTCGCCGTTGCCCATTCCCGGAATGCTCACGCCGCAGCGCTACTCAACCGTTCGTGCGCCCACCGTGGTTTGCAGACCCCGTTTGCGGTACGTGCGGAAGGTGCGATTCACCTCGGCGCCGAGTTTGGCGTAGAAGGCCGACGGGCCTACCCAGCAGATCTCGATCTCGCGCTGCCCGGCTGCCATGAGGTCTTTGCCCACCTCGGCCACCAGCGCCGCGCCCACGCCACCACCTTGGCGGGCCGGGTTGGTGCCCATCGGCCCGAGCAAGCCAAGTCGGCTCACCGAATGGCACACGAAACCGAGGGCGACGCGATCCCCATCGGGATCGTCTTCGAACGCCCCGATCGCCGTGGCCCCCTCCACCGCTCGTCGGTACTCATCGAGCCACCACGGCCAGTGCGCGGAGATGAGCTCCACCATCGCCAGATCGTCGACGTCGTTGACGATCCGTCGGAGCAGGATCCCGTCGCCCACTGCGGCCCGGAACGTGACCGGCAGAACCATGTTGTACTCCCCGGATCGGGGCTGATAACCGAGATGTTCGGCGAGGCAGAGCATGGGGGTCATCGCCTTCATGTCGATGCCCGGCCAGAAGTACACCGGGGCGACACCGGAGAGATGCACCTCGGTGGCACCCTCACCGGCACACCACCTCTCGAGCGAGCTCAGCAACCGGCGACCGATCCCCCCACGCCGGTCCGTGGGGTGCACCGCAACCAGCTTCACATACCCCACGCACACGTCACCGAACCGGCGCACGACGGCCGCGGAGACGCCGCACAGCGCCCCCGTCGCATTGGTTACTCCCACCACCATGCCCGGGTCGTCGAAGATGATCGTACGGACGTCGTCTTCCGTGAACCCCTCCCCCGGCAGCGCCGCCTCGAGCAAGGCGGCGATCCCGCGGATTTGGTCCATCCCGATCACCTCAACCGAAGACGCAGCATCGACAGCGGCCGACGGCGCGTTCTCCTTGGTCACCTCCTGATGGTACGAGACCGGCCAACGGCTTCACGCGAGCCGGAGCACTTGTGGGCTTGTGTCACACTCGACGGGTGCGAAACGCCACTCTCCTTCCGCCAACGCACGCGGTCCGAACATCGGGAATCACCACCACCCCGCCCGGTCCCCCGGCCCCTCGAAAGGGACGGCTCAGGATCGAGATCGTCGCCGTCGCCGTCGCCGCAGGGATCGTGCTTACGCTCTCGGCGTGTGGTCGCCCGGCCGAGCCCTACCAACCAACACTTCCTTCGATCGACTTCACCCCGAAGCTCGTGATCACGGTCGACGACACCGGTCTACGCCCCAGCGTTGGCCCGCGCTCCGACCCCGACGTACAGCTCGACCCGCTCACTCTCCGGGAAGGTTCCGTGGTGGAGATCGTCAACGGCGGCAGCCGAGACCATCGGGTGAAGGCCTCCGGGTTGGTCGACACCGGAGTCATGCGTCCCGGGGAACGGGTGACCCTCGGGCTTACCAAGGAGCTCACCGAGGACACCGCCTACGAGCTGCGTGATCTCGCCGATCCCACCCACACGCTGGGAATCACGGTGAAACCGCGGCTCACCCCTCGCTGAGGGTGTTCACGGTGCGGCGGCCACACCGGCGACAGCGTTCGCCCGCAGTCCGGCAAAGAGGTCGTGCTCCGGAACATCGGTGGGGATTCTGGACTCGTACAGCACGTAGTCGTCGTAGGGATGCACCGACTCCGCCACGTCGTCGGGGAGTCCGAACCAGAACGGACTGGCAGGGTCGATCTGCGTGGCGTGGGCCAGCAAGGCCTGCTTGCGAACCTGATACAAACCCTCCACGGGCACCGACGAGGTGATGCGGTGGTCTTGTGTCGGGCGGTCGAACCACTCCTGCGTGAAGGGTGATTCCACGCCCAGCGAAAGCATCGTCTCGTGCATCTTCTTGATTCGGGCGGTGGACCACACCGTGAAGTAAAGCTTTGACGGCGTGAACGGCTCACCAGCCTCGGGATACCAGGCGGGGTCGCCCGCACGGTGCCACGCCAGCATGGAAATATCGTGCACCATGAGGTGATCGGGATGGGGGTAACCCGTTTGATCATCGTTGTAGGTGATGATCACCTGCGGACGCGTGCGTCGGATCACCTCGACGAGCTGGCCCGTGGACTCGTCGGGCGGAATGTTGGCGAAAGCATCCGGGCGGGCGTTGGCTTCGCTGTCGGGCATGCCCGAGTCGTGGTAGCCGAGCAGCACCACCTCGCCGTAGCCGATGATCTCGGCCGCCCGGGAAAGTTCTTCTCGGCGTACCTCGGCGAGGTTGGCATGCACTTCCGGCCGGTCCATGGCGGGGTTGATCACCTCACCGGCCTCCCCGCCTGTGCAGGTGACCAGAACCGTGTGTACACCATCGTCGCGGTACCGACGGATGGTGCCTGCACCCTTCGACGCCTCATCGTCGGGATGCGCGTGCACCGTGAGGATGCACAGGCGTTCGTCGGTGTCGTTCGATTGCTGCTGATCGGTCACCCGCCCGAGGCTATCGGCCAACCTCGGCGAAGCCCTCAGGGTCGGCCCGAAGCGAAGCCCACAACGCCAGCCCGCAGGAATCAACCGACGCGACTGGCGTCCCACTCCCGCAGCTCTGCCGGGCGATCGAGCGGCGCGAGGTCGATCTGGCCCGTGTCGGTATCGATGGTGAGGTGCCATCCGAGCAGTTCGGCCAGGATCACGCGACCTTCGTCGGGGCCGGTGGCGATGATCTGATCGTCGGGGAGGAGCTGCACCGAGCCGCGAGGCCGGTAGAAGTACCGCCCTCCTCGCTGTACGGCCAGCACGGAAAACCCCGGCTCGATGTTGAGCTGGAGGTTGGAGAGTGTGGAGCCGGCCGCTCGGGATCCTTCTCGCACGGGGAGCTTCACCGCCACCTCGTCACTCTCGCCCAGCGCGATCGAGAGAATCGGGTGTACCGCTTCGTGCTGCTCGATGAGCCAAACCATCTGCTGAGCGGCGTCGCCGATGTCTTCGGCCGCCTGCGACAGGTGAAGCAGGCCCCGCAGCGGTGACGGGTCGAGGTCTCCCGACCCCGCCCGAAGCACCCACAGTTCGAGGCGATCTTTCATCTCGTCGAGGCGATCCTCCAGATGGCGCACCTCGGCGGCAAGCCCGAGGTCGCGGAACACCAAGGCCGAATAGGCGAGCCCTACCGCGACCTCCGAGATGTTCTTCATCTCCACCAGCACATCCACCGCCCGGTCGAGATCGGACAACGTGCCGTCTTCGGGCGGTTGTGGTGGCTCCCAGAACGGCGCTGCGGCCAGTTCACGCAATCGCACGATCCCCGCCGACGGCCCTTCGAGGAACAACACGTCGCCGGGGACAAGGATCACGTCGCCCTCCACATCGGTGATCCACTCCCGCTCTCGACGGATCGCCATCACCCGCATCCCCGTGGCGACGGGGAGCTCCAGCGCGCTCAGCGGGCGATGCGCCATGTGGGACCCGTCGCGGATGAGCACTCGATGCGACACTTCTTCGGCGTTGGAAAGATCGGCCACCAGCTCACGCGGTATGCCCAGCCGGTGCGTGACGATTCGGGCGATGTCGACCGCGGAGTTGGCAATGCGCTCGATGGCACCGATCACTTGCAGCACCGACGCCATCGCCTCGGCTTCGCGGGGGTTGCGGGCCGCCAAGATGCATACCGCTCGCATGTCGTGGACGAGGTCGGACATGCGCTCCTCAAGCTCGTCGACCTCCTCCGCCATATCGGGGTCGCCGAAATACAGTGCCGCGTACGCGAGGTCGACCATGAGCTCGGACGTGTCCTTGGCATCGGACAGCATGGTCTTGAGGTTTCGACGTTTGTCATCCATAGGAGACGGTGGCGGGAGTGTAGGTCGCCCACGTCCGCAAGTTTCGTTCTGTTGCGGACGTCCCGTTCCCCTTCGTGCCCCGTACCGACCAACCACCGGGTCTGGGACGGGGGCGCTCGAGGGTCGCTGGTCGCCGCGAGAGGCCGTGAGCAATCTCTACTCATGCGCGCCCATGCGCCGTGAGCAACGATGGTCCCGTGATCGCCGTCCGTTCGAATCGTCCGAGGAATGTGGGGAACCTATGAGCAGGTCGACGTCTGTGTCGCCACCAATCAACCCCCGTTCATCATCATCGCTCGCCACGCCTTCCGGCCCTTCCGGCCCTTCGCCGACGGGCCCGACCGTGACCGCCGCCGGACCGCATGGCGTCTGGCCGCTGGTCGGGCGAGCGATGGAACTGCAACGAATCACAGCATCGCTCCGGTCCGACCGCGCCTCCGGCGTGGTGCTGCTCGGGGAAGCAGGCCTCGGCAAGTCCCGACTCGCAACCGAGTGCCTGGATCTGGCAGAGCAGATCGGCTTCCGGGCCAAACGAGCAGTCGCCAGCCGAGCGGCGGCCAACATCCCCCTCGGCGCCTTGGCCCCGTTTCTTCCGGTGGCGCCCACAGGTGAGGCCGTGCAAGGCGAGTTGCTCCGCTGGGCCAGCGCCACCATCGTGGGTGAAGACGTCACGCCACTGCTGCTGGCGATCGATGATGCCCACTTGCTCGACGACGCATCGGCCACCGTCGTGCAACAGTTGGCGCACGAACACTTGGTGTTCGTCGTGCTCACGGTGCGGTCGGGGGAACCCTGCCCCGATGCGATCAGCTCGCTGTGGAAAGACGGCATCATCGACCGCCTCGACACCGAGCCGCTGTCGATCGCCGACACCGAAGAGCTACTCCATGCGGTGCTCGGGCAGGCGATCGACGGATCCACCTTGCGTCTCCTGTGGAACGCCAGTCGGGGCAATCCGCTGTACCTGCACGAGACGGTGCTCGGTGCCGTCGACCACCGAATCCTCGTGCAGACCGATGATGTGTGGCGGCTGGAAGGTCCGATCAGCGAGAACCCCCGACTCACGGAACTGGTGGAGGCCCGGCTCGCCGGGTTGGCATCAACCGAGCGCATGCTGCTCGAGGTATTGGCGATCGGCGAGCCTCTCGGACCAAAGCTGATCACCGATGTCACCCAGGCCGACGGCATCACGGTCACCAACGACACCCTGTCGGATCTCGAAGCTCGCGGGCTGCTCACCATCGCCCTAGATGGTCAGCGGCAGGTGGTTCGCCTCGCGCACCCGCTGCACGGCGAGGTGCTTCGACGTCGTATGTCCACACTGCGCGACATCGAGCTCAACCGCCGGCTCGCCGACGCCGTGGAAGAGGTCGGCGCCCACCGCCGGGAGGACGTGTTGCGAGTGGCCGTCTGGCGCCTCGATGGTGGCGGCACGGTGCAGCCCGAACTCATGGTCGACGCCGCCCGACGAGCCCATTTCGCGCTCGACCATCCACTCGCCGAACGCCTCGCTCGAGCCTCACGCGACGCGGGCGGTGGCATCGAGGCCGGACTGATCCTGGCCGAAGCGCTGATGAGCCAGGGAAAGATGGTCGACTGCGACCGGGTGCTCGCCTCCGTACAACGCGAAGCCGTCACGGGGGCCGAACTGGCACTCACCGCGACCTCTCGGTCATCGGCGGTGCTCTGGGGTCTGGGGCGCGCCGAGGAGGCGATCGACATACTCGTTCAGGCGGAACCAAACGTGGAACCCGGGCCATGGCGAAACGAGATGATCGGTGCTCGCGCCATCGTCGAGATGATGACCGGGCATCCGATCGCTGCCCTCGATCTGGCCGAACCACTGCTCGCCGTCGATGAAGGCCGGGGATTCGTGCAGGCATCGATCGCCGCGGGAACGTCATTGCTGGTGTGCGGCCGATTCGACGAGGCCTTCGCCACGATCGAAGAGGGACTCCGCCGCCACTACGCCCTGGGGGAACAGCAGATGCTCGCCCGGCCGTTCATCCAGGAGTCCAACCTCGCGATGGCAAAATGCGACTTCGGCGCGTTGGCCGAGGGCGCCGCGATCGCCGAGGAGGGGTACGACGCAGCCGTGGCTCGAGGCGAGAAGTCCGCCCAGGCCTGGTTCGCGCTGATCCTGGGACGGGTCTACCTCAACACTGGTCAACTCGTTCGTGCCGATCGACTCTTCGCTGAGGGGGCGGCCGCGTACGGCGATCTGAGCCACAACGGTCCCCGTCGCTGGTGCCTGGCCGGACGGGTGCTCGCCAATGTGTGGCTGGGGAAGACCAAGTCCATCCGTCCCGTAGCCCAACACCTGCGCGATTCGAGCACCACCATGCTGCTCATGGAGTCCGACGTTCTGCGGGCCCTGGCCTGGTTCGAGTGGGGGAACAACCAGCCCGAACGGGCGCGGGACCTTTTGCGAGAAGCCGTGGCCGTTGCCCGATCACAGCAATGCTCTTCGCTTGAGCTTGTGGTCCTTCACGACTTGGCTCGCCTCGGCAACGCCGCCGATGTGCAGTCGGAGGTGGCCGCGTTGGGCTCGATCGTCGAAGGTCCGCTCGCCGTTGCGCGAGTGGCTCACACCGACGCCCTCACCCGCCGCGATCCCGAGGCGCTCGAAGCGGCGGCGAGCGTGTTCGAGTCCGCTGGTGCGCTGATCTTCGCCGCCGAGGCTGCGGCGTCGGCGGCCGCGGCCCACGTCTCGAAGCAGAGCCGGCGACGCAGCGCGATCGCCGAGCGCACCGCCACTCGGTTGCTCGAATCGTGCGACCGGGCCAGGACACCCGCATTGGCCGCGCTCAACGGAGGCACCGACCTCACCGACCGTCAACTGGAGATCGCACGACTCGCCGCCACCGGTCTGGCCAGCAAATCGATCGCCGCGCGGCTCGGTCTTTCGGCTCGCACGGTCGACAACCACCTCCAGAAGGTGTACCAGCGACTCGGCGTCACCAGTCGTGACGACCTCGCCGACGCGCTCTCTGACGACCCCCCACACTTGTAGGGTGACCGGCCGTGCCGGACCTCACCTCGCCCTCACGCTCTCGGATCGCCGCGTCGCTCCTGCTCACTGTCCTCGTCGTCACTCTCGGGGCGTGCGGCGGAAGCGGCCGCGACATGGTGCCCCCTGCTGAAGGCGCCACCGCGCCCACCCGTTCCACTTCGTCCACCTTCGCGCCTATTTCCTCCCGCCCCACCCCGCTGCTCACCTCGCCGGACTTCAAGACAGGCGCCGCCCTCCCCGACAAGTTCGGATGCAACTCGGTTGTTCCGCCATCGTTGGAGTGGAGCACATTGCCGGCGGGCACCACCGAGGTCGTTTTGGCGATGTACGCGCTCAAGCCCAGCGCCGACCTCCATTGGCTCGTGGTGGGCATCCCCGCCCAAACCCGCAGCTTCACCGGCACTCTGCCGGCCGGCGCCCAGGAGCTCGCCAACAGCTTCGGCGGCACCGGCTGGTCCGGGCCCTGCGTTCCCGCCGATCAAACCCAGAGCTTTCAGTTCGAGGTCTTGGCCATGCGGGCACCGGCCGTGTTGAACCCCACGCTCCAACCCGTCGCGCAACTCCAAGCGCTCGAAGCGCAAGCCGTCGACGGCCGAGGATTCCTGCCGGTCACCGTGAACCCCGTTCCCCGCGGCACGAGTGTGGGCACGGGGTCTGCGGGGTCCGGGTCTGCGGGGTCCGGGTCTGCGGGGTCCGGTCCGCTCGGGACCCGCCCCGAAGGCAGCATCGGCGGCCCGTCGTCGTCTCCGGCAGACCCATCGTCGAAACCCGACGGCACCACCCTCTGACGGCACCACCCCGCGGGGCGTGGGCACGCGACTAGAACGACGGCGAGTTGGTGGGAGGGTCCACGCGCCAGCGCCGTTTGGCGAGCGTGGGCCGGTGGAAACGTTCCAGACGGTCGGACGACCACGGCGTGGACGGTGCTTCCACCAGCGCACACAACGCCAGGAGCGGCTCGTCGTAGTTCACCCGCCAGCCCGCAAAGTCACGCCAGCATTGGTCCCGATCCGCCTTGATCGGCAGCCCTTGTGCCGCCAACTCATTGAGCAGCAGATCGAACTCTTGCCGGTGGATCGCGATCGGCGCGTTGGGTTCCGGATCAGGGTCGATCGGCACGTTGAAGAACGCACAGATCGATCGCAGCGCCATGCTGCCGGCACGGATGGTGACCGATGCCTCGGGTTGTCGCTGAAGATCGAGTGACGACACGGTGATCGCGGCGGCGTCGAGCACGCAGCCGGCCGCGGTGATCCACGAGCTGTACGGCCGCTGGGATCGGAAGAACACGAGGGCCGGGTGCGACGTGTGGCTCTCCTCCAACTCGCTGAACCAGTCCTCCCAACCGGCCCACTCCTCGTGGATGCTCTCGAGCCACCCAATGCGGTGGAAACGAGAGAGCATCGTCAGCGCAGTGGGGGGGCTGCCTGCCCGAACGTCGAGTTTGAGGACCGCCGCTTCCCGGCGGGAGAAGATCCCGTAGATCGTGGGCAGAAAACTGATGAGCAGCGCCACCAACCCGAGCCCGATGAACCCCTCGGCCACCGCCAGGAAGTCCTCGGCCCGGCCTTTCGGTGGGAAGAAACCCAGCGTGGTGATCGACGAACCGCTGAGATTCAACGAGTCCGGAAAGTCGTGCTCGCCGGTGGACCAGAACAGCAACGCGAATCCGAACAAGGTGCCGAGCGCCCACGCCACCGCAAGCAGGATCAGGCTTGTTGGCGCGTAACGGGCAAAGATCCGCTCCCGCTCTTCATACGTGCGCCGATGTTTGCTCAGCATGTCGTACAGGAATCGGCTCAGCAGGTAGGTCCAACGGGTGAGCTGGGTCGCCTCACCACGGGGGACGACCACGGTCCGGATCGCGGATCGGAGCACCGCCTGCACGATGACGGCACCCGCTACGGCGGCAACCACGCGCAGCATCATCTCCATGTGCGCCCCCTACCAGCCACCGCCGGCACCAGCCCCCGCCGACCGACCGTCACCCGTCACCCGAACTCGGCGCGGAAGGTGGCGAGCTCGGACCGCAGTTCATCGACTTCGGCGCGGAGCGCAAGCACCTCGACCTCAAGGGCGTCGAGTCGGCCCTGGCTCGCCGCCAGACCCGATGGCGCTCCCCCGGCAGGCGCAGCGACGGCACCGAGCGCAACGGCGTGATCCTCACCGCCGAGCAGGTGCACCCAGCGTTCATCCTTCTGGCCTGGCTGACGATCGAGGCGGAGCACCAGCGAGTCTTCTCGAGCAGCGAGCCGCTCCAACACCGCTTCCGTTTCTTCCAGCGTGGGCAGGTGGGCGAGCCGTTCGGTGCGGCTCTTCACCTCTCCCACGGTCTGCGCCCCCCGAAGCAGCAGCACACCGATCACCGCCTCGCTCGGCGCATCGAGGTGCCATACCTCCGCCAGCACGTGCCGATACTTCGTGGCTCGGTTGCTCGGGCTGTAAACGTTGCGAATCAGGCCTTGCTGCCGGAGCAGCAAGAGAACGGCGTCGACCGTGGCCTCGTCGTAGTCCACCACCGGGGAACGGTTGGTGGACTGGTTGCACGCCAACCGCAGAGAGTTCAGCGTGAGCGGGTAGTTCTGCGGGGTGGCCTTCTCCTTCTCGATGAGGCACCCCAGTACCCGGCACTGCTCTGGCGTGAGCGGCTCGAACGTCATCAGCTGCGCCGCCGCTCGGGCTCAGGCCTCGACGGGCTCGGGGCTCGCCGGCTCGCCATCTGTCTCGACGGGCTCAGTGACAGCCGCCGCGGCTTCCACGGGCTCGGCAACCTCGACTGGCTCACTGGGTTCACCATACGCAGCGGCTTCGGCATCAGCGTTGCTCACAGGTTCATCGGGGCTGTCGGCAGAGGCACCGTCGCCAGCAGAGGCACCGTCGCCAGCAGAGGCACCGTCGCCAGCAG